>Ga0078972_1005351_pt1 | contig 32777 bp, 23 predicted proteins | sample YelNatPaOPGAMG01_FD_67568 | JGI IMG/M metagenome (GOLD analysis project Ga0078972, IMG submission 67568) | Hot spring thermophilic microbial communities from Obsidian Pool, Yellowstone National Park, USA - OP-RAMG-01 (SPADES assembly) (version 2) | ecosystem: Environmental > Aquatic > Thermal... | reverse complement strand
TTTTCGGTTATGGGGAAATCACCTTCCTTATAGCCGAAAAGCTCTTTATAGAAGGGCTGAAGATGGATGGGTGGATAAAAATAGGGCTTGCATTGAATTCCCTTTTCATTTAATTTTCTCATAATTTCATCCCTATTCCCTTTAACAACCCTTATAACATAAACGAAGAAACTGACCCTTCCGGGATAGGGAAGCTCTTTTGGAAGCTGGATTTCCTCAACATCGCCGAGCAGTTCTTTATAATAGCCGGCGACCTCTTCCCTTTTCCTGAGAATTTCCTCAATTCTTTTCATCTGGGATATTCCCAGCGCGCAGCTTATCTCATCTATACGGTAGTTGTAGCCAAGCCTCTCAAAAGTTAGCCATTCATCCGATTCACCCCTTCCCTGATTTCTCCAGCTTTTACACAACTTATAAATCTCCTCATCGTCAGTCAAAATAATGCCTCCTTCACCCGTAGTTATCTGCTTATTTGGATAGAAGGCGAAGGTGGATATATCCCCAAAGGAGCCGCATTTCCTTCCCTTATATTCCGAGCCTAATGCTTCGCAGGAATCCTCAATTATCTTGAGATTATAGCGATTGGCTATGGAGATAATCTCATCCCATCTACAGGGATAGCCGAAGACATCAACTGGCAGGATTGCTTTAGTTCTCTCCTTGATGGCTGATTCAATCTTTGTTGGGTCTATATTGAAAGTATCTTCCTCAATGTCCACGAAGACGGGTTTGGCTCCCTCATAGAGGATGCAATTGGCGGAGGCGATGAAGGAGAAGGGGGTAGTGATGACCTCATCTCCCTTCCCGATTCCCAGCGCTTTGATAGCGAGATGAAGGGCGCTTGTGCCCGAATTTACAGCGACAGCGTATTTTCTTCCCGCGTAATCAGCCATAACCCTCTCAAATTCGGGAAGCTTCGGACCGAGGCTCAAGAATCGGGTATTTAAGACCTCCAAAACAGCGTTCTTATCATCTTCAGTTATATAAGGTTTAGCGAGTGGAATCACTTTTATTCCTCCTTTCTAATAGGCTTAGCGGGCACGCCTACAACCGTAGTGTTATCAGGGACATCATCAATAACGACTGCCCCTGCGCCCACGATACAGTTCCTGCCGATTTTCTTTCCCAGTAGGACGGTGGCGGAAAGTCCAATTAATGTGCCTTCTCCAACGGAAACTTTCCCTCCCAGCGTTGCATTGGGAGCTATATGGACGAAATCAGCGACTTCGCAGTGATGTTCAACGATGGCGCCCGTATTGATTATACAATGCTTGCCAATCTTGGCATAGGGATTAACAACCGCATTAGCACAGATAATAGTTCCCTCATCTATATGAGCGGTAGGGGAAACATATGCTTTCGGATGAATTATCGTGAGAAAATTTGCCCCCATTTCCTTCAGTTCCTCCGCTTTTTCCCTGCGGAAGCTGTTATTCCCAATTGCAAGGTGAAGATAAGCATCTTTTATCTGTTCTTCTAATTCCTGAGGGGAGATGACGGGATAGCCATAAACTTCTTTTCCCCATTTTTCGGGGTCGTCGTCAACAAGGCACTTAATTTCCCCTATACCTGCTGATAAGATTGCGTCTATAACGACGGAGGCATGTCCACCAGCTCCATATATGATAACCTTCATATGCTTTCCTCCGGAAAAGCTATTTTATCCACTTTGATGCCGAAAACCCCTTTCGCCTTAAGCACAACTGGAAGGGTGCGAAGGAGGATATATATATCCAAGCCGAGCGATTTATGTTCCACATACCAAACATCATACTTGATCCTCTCTTCCCAGGACAGTTCGTTTCTCCCGTGGATTTGCGCCCAGCCAGTAATCCCTGGCTTAACGAGGAGCCTTCTTCTTTGGAAATCGTCGTATTTTTTGACTTGATAAAGCAATGTAGGGCGAGGTCCAACGAGGCTCATATCCCCTTTTAGGACGTTCAGAAGTTGAGGAAGTTCATCAATGCTCCATTTTCTAATGAACCTACCGACTTTCGTGAGGAAAGGATTTCTCTCATCAACGAAGAGAGAGCGAGGGTCTTTATCTGCTCCCTTCTTCATACTTCTGAACTTGAAGATGAGAAAAGGCTTTCCATCCTTACCAGCTCTCTTCTGACGAAAAAAGATGGGTCTTCCATCTTCAAGATAGATGCAGATAGAGACAGCTAATATAAGCGGTAAGAGCGCTATTAGTAGGAAGATAGCGCCCAATTTATCCAAGAGCAATTTTATAAACGAATAAAGGAATGTTCTACTTTCCAATTTCTATGACCAATGATAATATAACTTTCCAGAAATTATTAAGCAAAAAGGTTTTGAGATTAAATTGTGTTATGACATCCTTTTTTAAACCATAAAAAAACTCTTCAACCTCTTTTATAGAGTTTTTTGAAAAATGATGCAACGAAATATTAATCAAGTCAAGTTTTATATAGCTACCCGGCAACCCTTTTTCCCGTAAGAAAACCTGATTCAAATATGCTTCATTAATATTTGCAGAATTCTGGAAGATGTTTTGCCGTCCCAAAGGTAGGGGATATTTCCCTTCTTCCATTCGTCATGTAATGCTTTTCTTCCCCAATGTATTATGTTCTCTTCCTTTATTCCCACTATTTCATTCGTCCCCAAGGTTACTGTTATAGGTCGCTCGGTGGTTTCACGCAAAGTAAGACAAGGAATACCAAGATAAGTAGTTTCCTCCTGAAGTCCACCTGAATCCGTCATAACAAATTTGGAATTCTTCACCAAGTTTAAAAATTCAATATAGCCCAATGGTTCTAACAATAGGATGTTTGAGCTTAGCGAATCCACTAAACCAAATTCCTTCATTCTTTTAAATGTGCGGGGATGAACGGGAAACACGATTTTAATTTCTTCACTCAAATGATTGACTGCACGCAGTATTCCTTTAAGGTTATCCTCCTCGTCTACATTTATACTGCGATGGAGTGTCAATACAGCATAATTCTTAGGGGTTAAATCCAACTTCCGCAAAATTTGAGAATTCTCTATTTTTCTTTTATTTTCAATTAGACAATCTATCATTATGTTGCCTACAAGAAAAATCCTGTTTTCATCTATGTTCTCTTTTTTAAGATTTGCGACAGCAATTTCATCGGGTGCAAAAAGCAAGTCCGAAATTGCATCTGTCAGGAGACGATTAACCTCTTCTGGCAAGGCTTTATCATAACAGCGAAGCCCAGCCTCTATATGCGCCACAGGATATCTGGCTTTCACAGCTGTAAGAGCACAAGCCAGTGTAGAATTAACATCCCCAACTACAACCACTGTATCGGGGTTAAACCTTATTAGCTCTTTTTCGAAAGCCAGCATTATCTTTGCAGTTTGCTCTGCATGGGTACCAGAACCCACACCGAGGTAGACATCGGGCGCAGGAATAGATAACTCCTCAAAAAAAACTTTGGAAAGATTATAATCATAATGCTGACCCGTGTGGACAAGAATATGTTTGATGCTTACCTGCCCATTAGACCGGGCATTGAATTCCTCTATCCTTTTAACCAAGGGGGCAACTTTTATAAAATTTGGTCGAGCCCCAACAACAGTTAAGATTTTTTTGGAGATTTTTTCCATTCTCACCGCGTTCACCCCGCTTTAATAACGAATTCAATAGCTTTCATCAATTTTTCCGCTAGCTTGGGACGAGAGTGGTTGGTAATGACATACTGGCGACCTAATTGTCCCATCCTTTCACGCTCTTTCAATGGGAGGTTATAAAAATAGAGGAGAGCATTAACGAGCGCCTCCGGGTCCTCGGGAGGAACAGCGATACCCCCACCAGATTCAGTGATAATTTCAGCACATTCACCTGCCACAGCGCATATCACGGGCAATCCCGCAGCCATATAATCAAACAGCTTATTAGGACTCACAGCGTAAGTGAAAGATGGTATATTTCTGAGTGTGAGTATTCCGACATCCGCCGCTTTAAGGAAAAAAGGGATTTCCTTTTTAGGAAGAGGTTCTAGGAACGCAATATTATCAAGTCTTTCTCGCTTAGCCCAATTAATTAGATGCGGCTTTAATGTCCCTTCCCCAACCAAAATAATTTTAATTCCTGCAATATTTTTTTCTTTCAGCAGCTTCCCAGCTTTTAAAATCGTTTCTAAAGCGTTAGCTATCCCGTGAGCACCTGTATAGACAGCGGTAAAATGGGTTAAACCAAAGCGCCGCCTGATCTCTGTTCTATCCGCATTAATCAAAAAATCGTCAGGATAAACACCATTGGGCAAGTATAAAATCTTAGAAGATGGTATACCCCATTTTTTTAAGTAATCAGAAACTCCCTTAGCAAGTGTTATTACAAAATTAGCTTGCTTACAGAGTTTCCTCTCAAGAGAATTCCAAAATTTCGCCTGTAAACTGTTCTCTGATACAACTCCGAGGTCCTTTAGTGCTGGTATATAAAGGTCTCTGACCTCTAAGAGAAATTTGCTACCCTTTACCTTTGCCGTTAAATAAGCTGAGTAAGCGGGGAAAAGTTGCGGTATTGAACCTATGATAACATCTGGCTTTCTGAAAAAAGAGGCTATGAGGAAGGCGTTAGCAGCAAAACTAGCCCAATTAGCTACTCTGCGCCAATTACTAACGCGGTACGGAAGAGCTCTAATCCAAATAAACTCTACCCCGTTTATGTATTGCTTCCTATATAGTTGCCATTTTTTTAATTTAATGAACCCTTTTCCGACCTGGAAATCGCTGGCAAATATTCTCACACGCCACCCTCTCTTTACCATTTCCCTTGCTAAATCATAATGCCGTGTCCCCCCCGCCATATCGGGCGACACGGCAAATTGATTGAATATCCAAACTTCTCTACCCATAGCCTCATCACCTTTCAAGCTTCAAAATAGGGGAGCTGCCTATCTCGCTAAGGTTTAGATTATACCCTTCAGGAGTTTTTAAAAAGTGATAATCAAGTAAAATATTACTCATCCTTTCCCTATCATTAGAGATAATTGTTATGATGCGTGCATCTCTTTCCTTTGTTTTGCCCGATAAATTTAAGCTATAAGTAGGTAGTTTCTCACCATAATAGAATGAAACCCAACCATCGGGAATATCTGCGTTGCCCTTCTGTAGATTAATCCTCACTTCAAAAGTAGATTTCACAAGAAAGACCAGCTCACGGTTTTTCGCCTCAAACACAAGGAGACCCCCTTTTTGAAAATAGTTATCAAAAATGGGGCTGATAAGCCAATGCTGATTGATTTCAACCTCCTTCCGTATATTCTTTTTGCTGATTATATCGTCCACTATTACCCATAGGTTTTCTAAATTTATGATAGCCCTTCTATGGACAAATCCTTTATAGCCGTAGTGTTCTCCTTCAAAGTATTGGATATCATTTCCTGTGATGAAAAAATTTTCCTTCGCCCTCGTCCAGTCCAACCACATAAAGCGGGATAATTTTTTCATTTGGTCCTTACCATTGATTATAACCGTGTTATGAGCTGAAGTGCTAACGAAATATTTATCAAATGGTGAAGTATTATAGGAGAAGGAACCTGCATCGCACAAGACATTTTCGCCTTCCATCCATAAATCAAAATGCAACATATCGGCTTGATTAGGGCGAAATTTTTTGTAACTTTTGCATCTTATCATCGCGAAGTTGTTATTTGTTCTAATCACATAGTAACCACCTGAACGATATGCCATTGAAGAGCGAGAAAGAGTCAGAATTTCAGATGATAGAGCTTGCAATCCACAAAGCCAGAGAAGTTCTTCATCATATTTTCCCGGAGGATATAGCCTTTTTCCTTCCAAGATATAATGAAGGGCTTGAAGGCAAGGTCTATAATCTCGATAATCACAGGTGGTTAGGGGCAAAAGGAGGGCCCCATCGTTTGGACCATAATTGGGAACGAAACCCGTTACAGCATCTTGATGATTGTAAAGGAAATAAATAGCCTTTTTAAGAAGTTCTAATAAGCGGGAGGAAAAGGAAATTGAATTGAGTTCGGCACATCTTAAAGATAAAGAGTATAAATGGAGAACGAGTCTGTGGTAATTGAACGAATGCTGGATGTAGGAGCCGTCTTCTTGTATTTGTTGCTTACCCAGTTTTTCTAATTGACTTAAACCTATACGAAAAAACTTCTTTGAACAGTTGAAGAAAGGAAATAGAAGTCCGAAGAGGAAAATAGCGGTGGCTTCACTGATGGCGTGATTGTTTCTCAAACCCCAAAGGGCAAAGGAAAAGTTTTTCTTAACTCTTATAGCGCTATAAAGAATATATTTTATCAGGTTAATTATCCTCTCAGCGGAAGAAGCAGGAGAGGTATGAAAGGCATATAAAGCGAAAATCCAGGTAATAATCCGCAAAGATACTTCCTGCCCATCTTTCCAATTTATTCCTAATTCCGGTGGATTTTGGGCTATCCAGCTCTCAACTTGTTGCCAGAAAGCGTCTGGATACTTCTCATCTCCTGTTAATGCGTAGGCACGGATATAATAGTAAACTTGGGGAAAACGTGAGGCTTCCCAAACCATTTTTACATCCCCGCATTCCAATGCCAATTCGTCTATGGAAGTCCAATGCAAGTTATTCGGCGCCCTTTTCCCCGTCAGTGGGTTAAAAAACCAATCCGGGGGAGAACCATAGTTTCCAAACCATTTGCTAAAACACAATATCTCTCCCTTAATAGCTCTATTTGCAATTGAAATAATCCTTGTTTTTTCCTCTTCTGTTAGCCATTGGTTTAGAAATTTACCTATGGCTGGAATATCCATTGCGTCAAATATGAATTTGCCTTTATGTTGTCTCCAGTATTCTATGAATTCTTTTTTGTCCTTTATGCCTTTATCTATCAAAGCACTGAATAAAAAATCGTCGTGAATCTTTCTTGGTTTGAATTGCAGTTTCAAAATACCGAGTCTGCGTTTAAGCTCGTAATAGCCTCTGAAAAGCACCCATCCGATACCATATTCTTTTATTATTTTTAAAATCGTAATCAATTGCTTCATAGCTTTCCCGAATAGATTTCTATAGGCATTCCGCAACATAGGGAATCCTTTATTCTGAAAGTTGTCCTTGTAGCGAGGACATATTCCTGAAATGGCGGTTTATTGCCGCTGAGCAACATTTCCACTAATGCTTCCAGTTCGGCTTTATGTCCCTTGTCCTGCAGCAAAATTTTGAATTTTTTGCGCTTCCCACCTCTCATTAAAATGAGACTTCTAAAATCCTCAAGAACGCCAACCCCACCTTTTCCAAAGACTTCTATTCTCTCTTTCGGAAAAGATTTGTCGCCTTCCGCTGTATAGAGAATACTCCCTACCGAACCATCGCAAAAATGGAGAGTAATTATTAAATTGTCATTACTATCGGATTGGGTACTTTCTATAGCATCTGCATAGACCCTTATTGGAAAGGCACCTGCAATATATTGCAAGGTATCAACAAAGTGGCATACTTCACCGATTACCCTACCCCCTCCCTCGTCACCTTGAACCCATTCTTTGATAGGAACCTTACCGGCATTAACTCGGTAATGCATTATAAGGGGACCCCCGGAAAAGAAGCTCTTTAAGCGCTGGACGAAGGGGGAAAACCTTCTGTTAAAACCAACCATAACGATTTTTCCACTTTTCTTTTCAGCCTCAATAACCCGTTCTAACTCTTCATCATTTAGCGCTAACGGTTTTTCCACAAAAACATTTTTCCCAGCTTCCAGTGCTTCAATGACAATTTTTGCATGAAGATTGTGTCGGACAAGGACAATAACCAGGTTAATTTGGGGGTCCTCCAGAAGTTGGTAATAATCGGTAGTGCAATAATTGAAGCCGAACTTATCAGCGGCATCTCTTGAGGAAAGTCCCGATGTGGTGGCTATGCCCAAGAGTTCCACTTTTGGGATTTTACGCAAGATTGGTAGAAGGGTTAACCTGGCAAAATTACCTGCTCCGATAACACCTATACCAATCCTATCTTCAGGGACTAACTTTGCAGTTTCCTTGGGTTTTACGAATATTTTCCTTTCTGATAATTCTGATGTAGCAGGGTAGGTCAGCAATATGGCTATAGGCTTATCAGTTGTTTTTCCTTCCACAACCTCATATGCTTTTGGGGCTTCTTCTATGGGAAACCGATGTGTTATAAGGGCTTTAACATTCACTTTTCCCTGTTCCAATAAGGTTAAGAAGCTTTCCATATTCCGTTTCTCGGTCCAACGCACATACCCGTATGGATAATCTATGCCTTTCTCCTCATAATCCGGGTCATATCTGCCGGGTCCGTAAGAGCGCGAAACTCGCACTTCCAATGCTTTATTATAATAAATATCACGGGGTATATCCATTCTCACCGCCCCAACTACCACTATTATCCCCCTATCTCTTGCTATCTTGCCCGCGAGAACCATTGGTTCATTGCTTCTTGTTGAGGCTGTGATTATGACCTTGTCCAAACCATATCCCTTGGTGAATTCCATAGCAATTTCTTCAACTGGGTGTTCTTCCAGAAGACAAGCTTCATCTATACCGAGATTTTTCGCTAACTCCACATTTTTAGGATTGATATCAATGCCCATAACCCGGCAGCCAGCCGCTTTAAGTATTTGAATTGTCAGCAGACCTATAAGCCCAAGTCCTATTACCCCGATATTCTCTCCAATGCTTACTTCTGCCAGGCGAATACCTTCAATAGCTATGCTTCCAATTGTCGTGAAGCTTGCCTCCAACAAATCTACACCATCGGGAACTTTACAACAGAGATTTATTGGAACATAGACTATCTCGGCATGAGAGGCATATCCACCTCCCCCGCATGCTACACGGTCTCCAATTTTGAATTCCTTCATTGCTTTTTCCCCTACAGCTATAACAACACCTGATGAGCTATATCCTGGCGAAAGAGGTATGCTTAATCTGTTCAAGGATGCCTTTAGGGTGCTTATAAAGCCTTCTCTTTTAAATTTTTCTATAACTTGCTTGACCAAATCGGGTCTGCTCTTTGCTTTCCCTAAAATGCCTTCCTTGCTGAATTGAAGAAGTAAGCGCTCTGTTCCAGTGCTTATTACCGAGTAAGCAGTCTTGACTAATACTCCTCCTGCTTTAAGGGCGGGAATTGGAACTTCTCGAACCGTTATCTCGCCATTTCCTGGGTTAAGAAATACTTGTTTCATCGCTTTCCCTCCTCAAATGCTTCATTAAGGACCTGAAGGGTCCTCCTCGCGGTAGTTTCCCAAGAAAACTCCTTAGCCTTAGACAATCCTTTGGTAATAAGCATATCTCTCAAATATTGGTCTGTCAAGACCTTGTGCATCTTGTCCCGCAGTTCGTCTGGGTCTGTGGGATTAAAGAGCAAACCAGCTTCACCAACGATTTCAGAGAAAGCGGGTATGTTAGAGGCAATCACTGGCACGCCAGACGCCATCGCTTCTAAAACTGGCATGCCAAAAGTTTCCCTAAAAGATGGCAAAACGAACAATATGGCGCCTCTATAATAGCTTGGCACTTCCTCATAAGGGACTTCATCGGTAAACAACACCTCTTCATTTAAGTCCAATTTGTAGACTAACTGGCTCAATTTGCTGAAATAAGGCTGAACTTTCTTCCCCACAAGCACCAATGGATGAGAACTCCTAAGTTCTTTATCTAAACCAGCGTAAGCTTCTAATAATGTCTCCACATTTTTATGCTGGGCAAGTGTGGAGAGAAAAAGCACATATTTTCGTTTCCCGACCCATTCCTCTAAAACCTTTGGTATGCGCAATGGTCTGGTTGGAGAAAATCTATCTAATTCAATCCCGTGATAAATTACAGATGCTTTATGGGCGTTTATCCCCAGTATTCTCTCTGCATATTTATAACTACTCTGTGAAACGAAGATTATTCTTTTCGCTTTTCTAAAGGAAAGCATAGCCAATTTTCTTAAAAGCCAAAGCCTTGTTCTTTGCCCCAAGGAAGAATCTAATCCTAATGGCATCAAGATTTTCAGGTTCTGAAGCGCCACAATCGAGGGTAATTTAGTAAATAAAGGTGCTGTTTCCCCGGGGATATAGATGATATCGATCGAGAGTTTTTTTAATAAGTAAGGGATAGCGATTTGCTCGTATATCATTCTATGGAATACATTCTTGACTTTTACATTTATGATATTAAATCGTGCAGATGAGAAAGTGATTATTTTTTCCCTATTATAAGGGGCGACGAAAAGGAAGTATGTGTTCTCTTCGTCAATTATAGAAAGATGGAATAACAAGCGGTTGAGGTATGTGATTCCACCGCCTACTTTCGCACCTAATGCATTAATAGCGATTTTCATATGTTTTACCTCCTTGCCTGGGGACTATGCCTGGAAAGACATTCATCAAATAATTTTAGCGTTTTTTCAATGGTCATTTCCCAAGTTGCGTTCTGGAGAACCCATTCCTTATTATATTTTATTATTTTCTCACGCTCGCAGGAGTCTATTTCAAGTGCACGGAAAATTGCCTCGCCGATTTCTTTAGGGTCATATATATTGTTAACCAGAAAAGCTTTTACACCATAGTCTTCTATAATCTCTCGGTTCGCTAAATTACTACTGAGAATGGGGAGACAACCGCATAACATACCCTCTAACACCATTCTCGAAAGGTCCTCTTGGGCTGCGAGAGATAAAAAGGCATCGGAGATGTGAAATAGAACAGCTACTTCATTAGGGGGCAATGAGCAGTTGATAACCCGAACGAATTCCTCTAACTTCTTTTCCTTTACTTTATAAATAAGAGGTGTCAAATCCACATCTCTCTCTTTTCCTCCTTGTGGGACCCCTCTTAAGATGATAAAAATAACGGGGTAGCCAAAATTATTTTTTATAATTTGAAGCGCTTCCAAGATACATAATTTTCCCCTCAACCCTGGTCTGGGGTCCAGCACGACTTTAGCGTTTAAAGGTATACGCAAGTTGGAACGCCATTCTTCCATTTTTTCTTTGTTAACCTTCTCAAAAACTTCTTTTTCTGCGCCCCGGAAACACCTTTCTACCCTCGGTGCTCCTATTCTTTTAGCCAGCTCAACAACAAGCCGAGAGGGGCTCTGTATAATATCAATGTGATTTAAGGCAAATTTACTAAACCAATAGTTAAAGGTTGCTTTAAGCTTTCCCTTTAAATTTCTAGCGCGGTGGGGAAATATCCGCCTAACAAAAGTTTCAATACCCCAAACGAAGCTTATATGTGGTCTAAAACCAGATAAAGCACCTAAAAAACCATAAGTTGTAAAGTAATGGCTAAAGAGGACATTTGGTTTAAGCTTGCGGAGTAAATTTCTTAGAGGGAAGGCGTTAAAGTAAAAGAACATCCTATTAGAGAAAGGAAGCTTATATGTCCGCACCCCTAATGACTCTATATCAATTAGGTAATCTACATCTGGCTCTTGATCGGTAATAATATATACTTCGTTCCCTCTTTTAGCTAATCCTTGCGCCCACGCATAAATATGAAAAGATGCACCACCGAGAATGCATATACGCAACTTTTCTTTGTGTTTTTTTCTATGGATTGAGGCATCGTTCATTTTCTATCTTCACCCGCTTCTATACTTGTTCTTTTCGCTTCCGATGAGAAAGCTAAGCCCAATAGCATCATTAAAAATGGACCAACTCTGTTGCAAAGCAAAGTGGTTTCTGTGAAATTAATTAATAAGTAAGCGATAAGTAGAAGAAACAAACTTCTGTAGTAAATTTGTTTTCGGTTTAAAAGCGACTTTAATAGCCCGATAAAGAAGATAAAATAGAGAAGAAGCCCTGTAATACCGAAAAAGAAAAAGATATAGCCATATTCACTATCCCATAATCCGAATAACTCAATATTATACCCAGCCCCAAGTACAAGGTTAACTTTACTTACTATTTCTACATTTTTTCCCCAAGCTTGATATTTTGCCGCCATCGAACCACCTTGGAATGCCTCCTTATAGGAGTAAGTGGAAAATAATCTACTTAGATTAAATTTACCAGCGAGGAATAATGTAAATATAAATGTAAGAATTAAGAAGATAAAAGAACTAACAATTAGAGACGATTTGGATTTGATGCTACACTTTCTCTCTCCACGCCGTGAAATAAAAGCAAAGACTTCAAATCCTATGAATAGGATGATCACACCTAAAAAAGCACTCCTGGATTGAGTAAAAAATGTTGCTGCAAGTAAAAGTAATAAAACAAATAAGAGACAGGCATATTTTCTTATAGGCAGTTTGGAAAAAAATATATTTTCTAGCGAATAACAGATAGGCATAAGCAAGAAAGCGCCATAAACATTTGAGCCATAGAAGGTGGATACCCCCCTTAAAGCACCCGATGCTAAAGCCTCACTACTAATATTATACTCATATTGCGGAGGACTATATAGTGAGTATATGATATTGTTAATATTTGCTAAATTGGGTATCTGCATAAAAATTACCAAGGCGGAGATAATTGCAGAAAAAAGAAAACATTTCAAAAGACTTTCTTGATCATTTATGTTGGTAAAGCTCCTGAAGGAAATATACACAGATAATAGTTTTAGATACCGAAGCATTTCTTTAAAGTAGAAATTCCAATCTATAAGGTAATTTTTGAAAACAATATTATAAAAAGTAGATAGGCTTCCTAAAAAAATGAAGGAGAGAATAAATACTATAACAAGGTCTATTCTAAACCATTCAAAATTCCTTCTTAAAAGGTTATTTTCTATCAAGACAAAAATCATTAAAAAAAGCACTATATCTTCAGGTCTTACCTCAACACGTATCCGTTGTTCCCATCTATTTATACTTGGTAGCAGGGCAGAGGATACTATAAACAGATAACCAAGTACTCTCAGACCTCTCATGGCAGCATAACTATAAACAATTATAGCTCCTTGAAAGAAATAAGACTAATTTTTTTCTCTTCTATTACCTTCAATATTTCAGGATTTGTTAAGGTTATCAAATCGTTATTTGGCATCTTAGCGATTTTGGAATAATCGTTCTGTTCGGTGGTGATGTAGCGAGGATGGAAATATACTTCGTTCGTCCCACTTGCAAGATTTTCAATAATTTCAAACAATACTTCATGGTTTTCTTTTAGGGAATGGGCTACTTCTGTAAAGTAGATTAACCTATCAGCCATCTTGAATTTCCTTCTACAAATATACCATAAGATTTTTCTGTAAAGATCAGAGGGGTGGATATATATTTGAGGAGGAGAACCTTGACGGTTTAAAGGGATATAATGGCGATTAAGTGAGCGCATTTTAAAGATTCCATTTTTAGAAGCTATTAGAATAGCAGCGAAAAAATAGAGAGGACAAAGAAAATAAAAATGTAACCCTTGATGCGAATCAAAAAAAGATAAGGAGAATCCCAAGGAAATGAGCCTTCCTACCTGTGCGTTTAATTCTTTCATCATGTGAGAAAATTTTATCCTGCCTTCTAATAAGCGATAAACAAATTTTCTTGGGCCCCATAAATTGCCATCCCTATCCACTAAAGTATACACCTCTTCAGGAGGTAAAACTGGTCTACCCTCGGTAAGATTGAAATGTATTCCAATACTTGCTATCCCCTCCACTTCCTTAAACATATATCTTGCTTCCTCAATTGCAGGGAAATTAGCAAGGGCAGATGTACTTCGCACAATTCCCTTTTTAATGCTTTCAATAATGCCCTCGTTTACCAGCGGCGAATAGCCAAAGTCATCTGCATTAACTATTAGTCTTCGCGTTGCAGCCATTTTTCAGGGTCTCTTTTGTTTGATTAATTTTTCCACTTCTTTCACCTCTACATCCCCGCGCTGTTCCCAAGAAAGTAAATGATTCTTGGCATACTCCCTTGCATTGGCAGCTAAACGAGAGCGCAGATTTTCATCCAAGAGCAACTCTATTATTACATTCGCTAATTTCTCTTCATTCTTAGGAACCAACATTGCGTTATAACCATTTGATAAAATTTCCTTGGTAGAGCCATCATCCAAAGTCACAATACATTTACCTGCTTCAAGCGCTTCCAAGAGGGGGTTCACTAAATTGGAATGGTCGTTAAGGGTGAGAAATATATCCGCTGCCTTTAGAAAAAACTTTACCTCCTGGTGCGGAACGGCTCCAGTAAACAAAACTTTTCTTTCTACACCGAGTTTTTTTGCAAGATTTTGCAAAGCTTCTTTCTCTTCTCCATCGCCTACAACTAAAAGTGTGGTATTGGGAACTTCCCTTAAGATTTTAGGCATTATAGAAATTGCTCTATCTATGCGTTTAAATTTTTTGAGCCTTGAACACATAAGAAGGATTTTCTCTTCTGATCGAATATTTAATTTTTTCAAGAAAGCTTCTCTATCGAAGTTTGTAAGGTAGATATCTTTTTCCACCCCATCTATCCAAAATCTTATCTTACCCTCTGGAACACCGAGTTTTTCCAAAACTTCCTTACCTCTTGTTCCATCGTTTTCCATAATTACTAGATCTGCTGGTATTCGTAATGCCCACATAAAAGGGAAAAGGTAAAGTGGTACCTTCTTATTTTCCTTAAAATAAGGGAAAAGATATGTACCCTGGAATTTTGTTATGAGGGGTAAGCCAAATAATCTACTAATAATGAAAGCTACGGGTACCCCATATTCTTCATAACCATACACTATGCATGGCTTATATTTCACAGCAAGATATATGGCTAAAGGGAGCATAAATAGAGAAAGAAACCACCGAAACCAAGTATACAGTGCCGAGCTTCGAGGTTCAATATAGACGGTGTCTTCGAATTTTAACTCTGCTACTTTAGTCGGGATATGAGGTTGCTTATTAAAGAGGCGTTTAATTCTTCTGGCTGTGTTTGCCAATCTATATGTCAAACGAGTAAATAGATTGAATCTATATACTTTAAGATTTTTAGCCAATTTACCAAAAAGGAAAAAATGTTTTGGTCGGGGCAAGGGAAACGGATATGCTGTGAGGAGAACAACTCTATATCTGTTCCTGAGATAGCCGTAAATAGTGGTGAAAAGAACCTGATTGCCTGCCTCCAGTAGGTCGAGAAAGGATATTATTAATACGGTTTTTGAACAATTTAATTTATGCTTTACCATTACAATGTAATCCCTCCTGTTCTGAAGGTGTCAAGCTCTTTGTTCATATTGTTTGTAATTTTTATACCAATTAATGAGTTTTTCTAAGCCTTGTCGTAGGCTAATCTTTGGTTTGTAGCTTAAGAGTTTTTCCATTTTTTCTAAAGAAGGAATTCTCCTTTTTACATCCTCGTAATTCTTCGAAAACGAACTATAAGGGATAAATTTTAATTTAAGTTCCCCCTTAAGCCCCAAAAGCTGGTGAATGAGTTTGGCGAGCTCTAAAATACTTATCTCTTCCTTGGCACCGATATTTATTACCTCCCCCACTGCTTTTTCGCATTCCAAAGCCCTCACAGTCGCCTCCGCTGCTTCTGTTACATAAATAAAGCATCTTTTTTGAGAACCATCCCCGTGAATCTCCACTGGTTGGTCTTTGAAAATTGCCTCTAAAAAAACCCCATGAGGTCCACCCCACCAATTTAAATATTGTCTCTCTCCGTAAGTTCCAAAATACCTTAGAATAACAATTGGGAGGTTATACTCGTCTTGATAGGCAAAGGCTAAATGTTCTTCAAATAACTTTGAGACCGCATAAGCCCACCTTCTGCTCGTGCTGGGACCTAGTACTAAATCGCTGTCTTCCCGAAAGGGTAATTGTGTGCTCTTCCCGTAAACATCAGAGGTCGAAGCGATTATAACCTTTGCTCCTTTCAACCTGGCTAATTCAAGTACATTTATGGTTCCTTGCGTATTTAATATAAGTGTATTCAGCGCGCTGGAATAGCGGGGTATTTTATAAGCTGCCAAATGTATTATTCCATCGATGTTTTCTATACTTTGGAAGAATTTATCTTTTTCTAAAATGTCCAATTTTTCAAACCGGAACTTTGGATTTTCCAAATTATGTTTAATATTTTCAAGAGAACCTTTACTAAGGTTATCCACACAAATGACACTATGTCCAGCTTCAAGCAATTTGTCACATACATGGGAGCCGATAAAGCCAGCGCCTCCTGTCACTAAAACTTTCATCTGTGCTTCCTTCCTTTCCTACGCATAATGCGTATATTATTTTTTGTTTACATTTTAATCAATTTACTCATTTCGGCAAGCATTTTTTTCTTGTCCCTTGCTTTTTATTATATGTTCAATCTCGGGGTATCTCAGGATATAACCAATAAAAAAGTAAAACAGGAAACCGATTCCTCCAATTATCACGGTAAAAGTCATTTCCTTTTTCCAGTTCAATTTTTGCCCAGTCCATATGAATTTGCTGGTTATGTAAATAAACACCCCCTCTAATAAACACATCACCACTGCTTTAAAAAAAGTGGAGGAAATATTTGCTTCCCTTAGCTCTGGTAATTTCACACAAAGTAATGCCCAGAGTAAGAGGAAACCTATGCTAATTGATATCGCGGTCGCTAAGGGAAGTCCTTTATAGCCAACGAGTTTCGGAAGCGTTAGCAATAAGGAAATTTCTATCCCTATTTGGATAAATCCTACTTTCAATGGCGTTATGCTGTCTTTGAGGGAATAAAATGTTCTTGTTGCTATTTGCCAAGCGGTCATTGCAGGGATGCCCAAGGAGAAAAAGGCGAGCATATTGGCGGTTATCTTGGTCGCCTGGGGTGTGAATGCGCCCCTCTCAAACATTATCCTTATTATCGGCTGGGATAAGACAAAGAAAATTACCCCTATCGGCAAGGCTACAAGCCAGCTCGCATATAAACCCCTCATCGTCTCCTTCGTCAATGCCTTCCTATCCACACTTGCCTTTGATGACATAAAGGGAAATACAGCAATCGCTATGGAACCCGCCATTAAGCCAAGAGGAACTTCCATTAAGCTATATGCGTAATTTAAAGCGGAGATTATTCCCTCACCTAAAGAGGAAGCAACCGCCCTTGCTATGAGCATATCTATGTAGCTCAAACTGCTGCCTATGACAACCGGGAGGATTAGAATAAGGAGACGCTTGACAAGGGGTTGGAGAAAATCAAAGGATAGAAAAGGGTTGAAGCCGAAATGTATAGCAACGAGTAGTAAAGTTATGCATTGAAGGAAATAGCCGATGCTGAAGCTCCAGACGAGGCTTTGGAAAGGCATTTTGTGGGCGAAGAGAACGATGAAAAAGATAATAGGTATATTTGGAAGAGAACCAACAAAGGCTGGGAAGAAAAAATGTCTTTGGGCTTGAAGATAAGAAGTGAAGAAACCAGAAAGGGCCTGGAATAAGAAAAGGGGAAGAAGAAATATGAGAAATCTCCTCGTTAGCTCCAGCTCCTCTCCGTTGAAACCGGGAGCTACAAGCTTAGTTATGGGAGCAGAGGCAAAGAAGATTACAGAGGAGAAAAACAAAACGAAGAAATTTATTCCCCAGAAGACGGCGGAAGCAAATCTCTCACTCGCTTCCTTGTCTTTTTTTCTCTCCTGTGTATAAAGGGGAACGAATACTAAAGGTAGGGCATTAATGAAGAAGCCAGCACCCAAAAGTGGAATAAGTTGAGCGAGGAAGAAAGCGTCGGTGAAATATCTCGCTCCGAAATAGCTCGCTATAACCATCTGCCGAACATAGCCCAACGCTTTACTCAAAAAACCGAAGAACATAAGCAAAACAGAGGCTTGGAAGAAGCTCTGGCGTAGAAGAAGGGATTTGACCTTCGCCTTCATCTTTATTTCCTGGCTTTCCTCTATTGTGTCCATTCTTGATTTAAATTATAGGAAAGAGAAAGAAGAAGACAAGATTTTTAAACCCAGCTTCGCTGAAGTCCGTTCAAAGGAAAAGGGAACCCCTTTTATGGAATTATACAAGAGATTGCCACATTTTCTGTTTTGCGGAATGCTTGCAATGACAAAAAATCAATTCCCTCTTTTCCTTGCATCTGCTAAAATTATTCTAAAGATTTCTTAACCCATCTCAAAAGGAGGTTGTAAAATGAATTTTATCAGCGACAAAGCGAAGATAGGTGAAGGTATCATTATGGGAGAGAATGTCGTCATTCAGGACGATGTCGTCATTGAAGATGAAGTGAAGATTGGGAATAATGTGGTGATTTATCCGGGCTGTTTCATCGGTCACCACAGCTTGATAGGTGATAATGTGGTTATCGGAAAACAGCCCACTCCCACACCTACCTCCACTGTTAAGATAGAGAAACCACTTCCTCCCACTCAAATAGGTCCTTATTGCTTAATTGGGTAGCATTTCAAAAAATGCGGATTTACGATTTATGCTCCACATCAAGAATAATTTATGGGGGATTCGCTAAGAGATATAATGAAATTTGGTGTTAAACGAGAATATATATTTGATAACTTGTTTTTTTCGGAAAAAATTTTCGCATAAGGATGATTGGAGGGAATTATGCGTAGTGAAATATTCGGCGTAACTATATCCGCAATAAATGAAACGCTACTAATAGATTTTATTTGAACTCGCTATTTCCACTTTTTATTCCTTATCCATTTCAAAAACCTTTACCTATGCCAGCAATGACAAAAACCCTTGTATAATCCATATCATTCGAGACTCCACTGCTCTGGAGTCCGGGTGATTGGGGGTAATGATTTCCTCTTCCTTACCTACTCACTATCTCCCAGATATCAATGCAGTCAACTGCGAGAGGAATCTTCCCTCGCCAAAATACCCTCGTCTCAAAAGCTCCCCCGGGATGTTCAAAGCTTAAAGCGAAACGCTTGAATTCTCCTATCGGTAGCTCGTTAGCCAAAACATCCCTGGAGCTCGTCACTGGATGACCACCCCCAACGCAGGTGTCAAGCGTAGCCACCACCCCTTCCCCTTCTCCCATCTTCTTTAACCTGAATAAAGCGATGTATCGTCCCTTCCCTAAAGGCGCGTAGGGACCAAAAACGATATATGGACCAAATTCTATGTTGATTTCCCCAATCTCTTCTTTCCCCACCATCCAAACCTTCCCACCGCTTGCTTGATTATCGCTCTCCTCCCTTCCCAGTCTATGCGCCAAATCTTCCGCCTCCAAATGACGAACAAATTTCAATGTAAGCCCTGGAGGCAGAGGAGTTGCAATCTCCTTCGCATCTATCACCTGAATGGGAATATCTTTTGTGTAGCTGAAACCCTCGCCCCTCAAGATTATCCTCGCTTTCTCCCCCTCTGGCATCCCTTTTACATCAATTGTCGCTGATTGAGCGGGCAAAAGATTGAACCTTTGAGGTCTAATACTACCATCCTTCAATCCCTCAACTGAAATTGACCCTTCCAATCTCTTATCCGATACATTTTGTAATGTAATTGAGAAAAGCAGCGGCTGTCCCTCTATGCCAGCGAGAATTGAAGGGGCACGCAGGGAAAGCTTTTCCTCTTGAGCATATTGCTTGTAGAGCAAGGCGAGATGCTCGGGACGCACAGCCACATATTCATCGCCGAGTTGCTTGAGAATCTCCTCTAACATCGGGATATCAAAGAACCAGTTGCAGATGAAGATATGGAGGAAAGCGGGACGCTGGGAGGGAGTGATTGAGCGAACTTGAGCTACGAGGTTCTTGATTTGCTCCTCCCTTGAGATGTTTTCCCGCCAGCCAGTTGCGGCGTGGAAGACGGGAACATTCTTAGCGGTCATATAGACCGCTTCCGAATACTCGTTCAATCTCCTTCCGTAATCGGGGAAAATAGCCAACAAACCGGGAATCCTCTCCGCGTATTTGCTTATCAGCTCGGGGCGAGTAACACCCATTATCCAAGCCATCTTCAATCCCATAATCCCCATATGCTGGGCAGTTATATCAAGGAATTCATCAAATACCCTCCCTCTATCCCTATATCTCACGCCATAGCTATCGGGATAGCAGTAGCCGATGCCGGAAACAGCGGCGAGGAAGGCATCGTTTTGAGTTGCAGTTGAGAAGTAGTAATCAACGATAGCGGGAATGAGAAGGTGAGCAGAAGGAGACATCGTCCAGCCGATGGGAAATTTACCCCTCATCTTATCCTGCCAGAGTTGAGGGAAATTCCCTGTCGTCAAAACGGGGAGATTATCTCCATCCGATATTATGAACGACACATAGACCTTGTTTCTATCCAATTTCGGAGGAGGCGGTGGAGGTGAGGGGCGAAGCTCGGGGATATTTATCCCCGAATGGACGCTGAGATTTGAGCAATTTATTGAGCCGACGAGGAACTTGGCGAACTCGGAGAAGAGGGTAACTCCTGGTCCTTCCCCCATACCGACATCCACACCCGCCCAAGGATAACCCATTATGGGAATGTTGGCGGGAGCTTCCGCCAAAAGCTCCTCAACGAAGCGCACCTCCTCAGCGGGAGAGGAATAAGGCTCCGCTCCATCTATCCTTCCCGGAAGCCAGAAGATAAATATCTTGTTCTCCACGAGATAATCCCTAATCCAATAATGTTCAGGATAAAGACAGGCAAGGACTTGATGGTTCATCTTGTCCCATAAATTTTCATATGCCCAGCGATAAGCCTCTATGCTCTTCTTCCATCTTCCCCTCAAATCCTCCACAATGGGAAGATTAAGCTCTTTCGCCAAGCGAGGGGAAACGACAACAGCATCTTTTAAACTCGCCAACATAGTGGCTATGTTCTTGCTTGCGGGCAGGCGAGGGTCAAAGATTATCGCTCCCTTTATCCTATCTCTGAACCTATTAAACAATTCCCTTGGCTCGGAGATTCTCTCCTCACTTTTAATGAAACCCCTCCTCAACATCCATTGAAGCCATAGCTGGTCAGTGGGCTGAAGGAGAAGGTAGATTTGGGGTCTTTCCCTATTAACTATCCCTTGGAGAGTGATAACCGCCAATTGTAAATCGCTTTGTGCATTTGTCATATCGCACACAAGAAGAGTATCGGCAGGAGGAGAGGAGCGAGGGAAAAGGGGAGGGAAGGGACGAGGTTTCGGTCGGAAAAGCAAATTCTTCGGCTCACCTGAGGGAACAGGTTGAGGGGCGAGCTTCCTCGTGAAATCCTCGGGATTTCCTCCTTCCACTTTGAACAATTCTATTTTATCTATCCTCAGAGGAGCATTGCCCGACCAGTTAACCCGACATTCAAGCTTTCCTCCCTGATAACGAAAAGGCAGTGGGACATATACATAGCGATTGAGGGGTAAATCCGAGCCATAAATTGTCTTTTGATTGAGCATAGTTTTAGCGTAGTCAACGCAGGCATCAATAACCGCTACGGGTTCATCGTCCGCATCGGCAAGGAGCTTGAGGCGAAAGAGTGCCACATAATCACCGCTTTCAACTTCCATATATGGTCCGAAAACAACCGCATTCCCCATCCGAGCGTTTTGATAATTTGCCTCCCAAGCTTTCCCACCGCTTGCTTCCCTATCCGCGACCGCCTCGCCACCATTATGGGAAAAATCCCTCTCTCCCTCCAAGGATTTAATGGGTTGATAATTTCCCCTCGGAAGCGTGAAAGAAGGGGCGAGCTCTTTGAGGATTGACTGCGGAATAGCGCTCTCCGCTCCCGAGGAAGGGAAGAGAGCAATAGCGAAAAGGGAAAAAATGAAAAGAAGTTTTTCAATTCTCATCTTAATCGCCTCCAAATTAATTTTAAATCTCTAAAAATTGAGACGCAAGACGGATATAATTTGGAACTTTTTCCATTGGTATTTCGTCTAAATGATTAGAAAGGAGAGTGATTTTATGAGGTTAAGAGCTTTTGTAGGTCTGTCTTTAGGTTTGCTCATAGCGGGCATCCTCATCCTTGCCGGATGTGGCGGCTCAGCCATTAGTCCCACTTCTTCCTCTTCCACCCCAACGGGAAGTGGGACCTTGAGGTTAACAATTCAGTGGCCCACCCGTGCTATCCCGGAAAATACCGCTTATGTTATCATCAAAATAAGCGGTGTAGGGTTAGACAAACCAATAGAGCAGAAGGTGGAACGCCAGGCGGGTCAGGCTGAAGTTGACATCACAATTACCGTGCCAGCTGGCGACAAGACAATCACCGTAACCGCTTATGATGCGAACGATAAGCCCCTCGCCGTTGGTGCAACGAGCGTAACCGTTTCTGCCAATACGACTACCACAGCAACAGTTGAGCTCGGTGAGATAAAGGGTGCTTTCTTCCCCTTAAATGTCGGCAATGAATGGGTTTACGATGTCTCAATAACCAATACCCTCGGCACTCTTTCCAAGGAAGCAAGGCAAGGACTTCCCGACTATGTCCCTTATCCCTATGAGGCTAAAGGGACAGCGGATTGGAAGGTCGCTTCCTATGAGGAAAACCTCTTCCCCTCACCCGTATACGCTCTTCAGATGACCTTCAAACTCAACAACATTAACCCCGCCCCTGAGCCCCTGGGAATTGAGCCTCCGCCACCTCCACCATCAAAGGGATTGCCCAAGGCTCCTTCCATCACCGCTTATCTCAGTGGTGGAACAACGGAAAACCTCCTCCTTTGGGGAATAAAGAACGACTGCCCCGACTGTCAGTATGATAACGAGATAAAGAGATTCGTTCCACCCCTTCTCCTCCTCGACCTCTCGCTTCCCCAAAGCTGGGATGTAGGCAAGGCTATTGGGTTGATATGGAAGGCAAATTATGTGGGAGAAGAAACGGTTGACACTCCCATAGGCTCGTTTAATTGCGTAAAGGTTAGCTATCAGTCCACGCCGGTTGCGGTTGTCGTGAAGAAGTCGGATAATGGTGATGTTCCTGCAAGGGCGACTATAAGTGCTGATGTTTGGTATGCGGATAAGATAGGGGTTGTGAAGGAAGTTATAACGGTTATGCCTTCAGGCTATAGCGTGATGGAGGGGAATGAGAAGCCGATATGGACTTGCACTTATATACTGAAGGGAACGAATTTATTATCGGGGAATGTCAATGTGGTGATAAAATAAGGAAACTTTAAGGGAGTTTTTGAAGGGGGGCGTCTCGCTTAAGCGAGACGCCCCCCTTTTTGTTTTTTAACTTACGCCTTCCACAAACCGTGAATGGTGCAATGTTCCCTCGCCTCTATCTTCTCCCCTGCAACGCAGAACTCGGCCTCGGGCTTGTCCCCCGGATTCAAATACTTCCTGTAAACCTCACCATCCACCCACACCTCTATCCACTCAATGTAATGCTTCTCCTCCATCGGATGGGGAACAGAGCCCACCTTCACTAATATCCCTTTCTCCGTCCTCTCAATAACGGGTAGATGCTTCTCCCTCCCCTCTTCCTCTGTTTTCTCCACAAGCAACTCCATCGGCTGCCCACAGCACACCAACTGCCCTGCCCCGGGATGCAATACCTCAACGATGTTGCCACAGATATTACACTTGTAAATCTGTCCTCTTTTCGTCATTTCCTATCCTCCTTTCTTTTCCAAATCCTCCTTGAGGTTCTCCAAATCCTCCTCATGCTCTATCTCGTCCTCCAATATCTCCAACACGAGATGATAGGTGACGGGGTCCTTGTCCTTTAGCTCCACGAGGAGGTTATTGTAGACCTCAATCGCGCACTGCTCTCCCTTTATGTTCTGCTCAAGGACAGCGGAGACGCTTGGGTCTTTAGGGGCGTCGTATCCGCAGTTCGTCATCTTGAGCCACTCCTCGGGGGAGAGAAGGGGGACACCTCCGAGCTGGATTACTCGCTCGGCGAGTTTCTCGGCGTGAGCGAGCTCCTCTCCCGCATGTTCGCTCAGCTCGGCGCTCACAGCTCCCCTCAACATTCCTTTAACGACCTTCGCCCCTACCCAATACTGGTAGTAGGCTAACCATTCATCCGCAAGGGCTTTATTGAGCTTCTCTATGATTTGCTCAACGCCCTCGCCAACAATCTTTCTACCTTTCGTTCCCATACTTCAATCTCTCCTTTCTCAAGGATTACCTATAGCTTTCTGTGGCAGAACCACCAGTCAAAGCAAGTATACTTCTTGGGTCTTTCCTCAGCGTCCTTAACCGTAGCGGCGGGAGGAATAATCACTTCGTCGCCTATTATCTCGTTGTTAGGCCAGTTCGCTGGAATAGCTACGCCATTGGCATCAACTGTTTGCAACCCTTTCACCATCCGCAAAATCTCGTCCATATTCCTGCCCAGCTCCTGAGGATAATAGAGCATAGCCCTTAAAATACCCTTTGGGTCAACGATGAAAACTGCTCTCACCGTGTTCGTTCCCATAGCGGGATGGATGAGCCCGAGCCTATTTGCGACCTTGCCCGTGTCGTCGGCGATTATGGGAAACTCTATCTCCACGCCCAGCTTCTCCTTAATCCATTCAATCCACTTTATGTGGGCGAAAACCTGGTCTATGCTCAGACCAATCAACTCGCAGTTCATCTTCCTGAACTCGTCGTAGCGCTTCTGGAAAGCTACGAACTCGGTCGTGCACACGGGAGTGAAGTCGGCGGGATGGCTGAAGAGTATGAACCATTTTCCCTCGTAATCGTCGGGTAGCGTGAAGGTTCCCTGCGTCGTCTTGACCTCCATCTGGGGAAATCTCTCTCCAATCAAGGGCATTCCCTTCGCCTCTTCACAGCAACAAGTTTGGTTAGACATATAAAATCACCTCCAAGGAAAATTATAGCGAAAAATTCAATAATAGCAACAAAATTTATTTTTGAAATTTTTCAATTTATTTTTGGAGAAAAGATTTCTTATCCTGGATAATCCCAAAAAGATATTGGAATTGTTAAAAAGAAAGTGGTTCTCCTTTCTGTGGTTGCGAGCCTCCCGTAAAGGAGGACTGGCAATCCCAAACCAGTCTGTCATTGCGAGGCTTCCCGGAGGGAAGCCGTGGCAATCTCATTAAAAAGAAAAGGGGTTGCTTCTCAATCGTGCATAATGACAAAAGTGACGATTGCTTCGTCGCTTCGCTCCTCGCAATTTATCTTTAAAAATATCCCTGCCTTGCAAATTTTCTCCAAAAATGATATTATGTATTTGCTATGGATTTTGAGAATTTGAATTCCGCGCTACGCTCCGCCATTCGTGAGATGGGCTTGGAGAAGAAAATCAGGGAGAGGGAATGCCTCTCCCTTTGGGAAGAAGTGGTGGGAAAAAAGCTCGCCTCCGCCTCCCAAGCAGACGACATCAAAAATGGAGTCCTATATGTCTCCGCTAAGGATTCCATCTGGGCACAGGAAATCTTCAATTTGAAGGGATTGATAATGCAGAAGATAAATCAGAGAATGGGCGAGGAGATAGTCAAGGATATAAAGGTGAGGGCGAAACCGTTGAAAAAGAAGGTTAAAAAAGAGGAAGAGAAGAAGGAAGAGGAAAGGGAATTGAGCAAGGAAATCCTTGAGATGATAGATAGGTTGACGGCGAAGATTGAGGATGAGAAAATGCGCTCCCTTATGCGCTCCGTTTTGATAAACTACTATAAAGCAAAAATTGACAAGGAAGGAGAAAAACGATAAGATAGATAAATCCTCTCCTCCCGAATCTCTTCCTTTTAAAAGGATAAGGGATGCATCTTGGGATTACAGCGATGTGCCCGCGGGAACGGGTATCTATGGCATCCATCCCTATCCCGCTATCTTCCATTTCCTCGTCGTGCGACGCCTCCTTCAAAACTTCTCCCAGGAAAACGCCATCGTTTTTGACCCCTTTATGGGCTCAGGCGTAGTGGCGGGAGAATGTTTGATAAATAAGAGAGATTTCATCGGCTATGATATCAATCCCCTCGCAGTCCTCATCGCAAAAGTCCGCACCACTCCCATCCTCGCCTCTCAACTCCTCAAACTTCTCTTCACCATAGAGAAAGGATACCGAGAAGCTGAACCCTCAGAAATTGATTTCCCCAATATAGATTATTGGTTTACTCCTGAAGCGATAACAGCTCTATCCAAATTGCTTACCGCTATATCCGAGATTGAGGATGAGGATTGCAGGGATTTCTTCAAGGTCGCTTTCTCCGAAACGGTCAGGAGGGTATCGCTGACGGATTACAACGAGTTCAAGCTGATAAGGAGGAAAAACGGCTTAAGCCAAGACGCATTGGAGGTCTTCAGGCAAGTAAGCCTGCGAAACATCGGTCTATTGGGGGAATTCTATAAGAATTTTCCACCCCAAAAATCCAATCTCAAATTGGAGATAAGAAACATCCTTTGCGAGCCAATCCCCATTGAAAGAGAATCCATTGACTTGGTGATAACCTCACCGCCCTATGGAGATTCAAAGACGACGGTTGCCTATGGGCAGTTCTCTCGCCTCTCGCTTCGCTGGCTGGGAATGGAGGAAAGGGTTGATAGGGAATCACTTGGAAGCAAGGGTAGAGAGATTGAACCAGGCTTGCCCTCGGAAATCCTCTATGAGGTGCTTGAGAGGATAGCGGAAAAGGATGAGAAGCGAGCGAGGGAGGTTTTCTCATATTATCACGACCTCTTCCAAGCCATCTCCATAATAGGGGAGAAGGTCAAAAGGGGTGGATATGTTGCTTTCGTTGTGGGTAATAGAAGGGTCAAGGGAGAGGAGCTGCCAACTGATAAGATATCAGCTGATTTCTTCCAATGCCTCGGTTTTGAACATCTGGGAACGATTGTTAGGGGGATATTCAACAAGAGGATGCCAAGCGAGAACGCCCCCTCAAATATCAGAGGGGAAAGGGATTTCACTATGAGGCAAGAATACATCGTTCTTTTAAGGAAAAGTTGATTTATTCATAAGAGCTTCTTTCAGGGAAGGGATATATGGGCAAGGGACTGCCAGAAGCGCCGATAGCGAGTGAGGGTGGAGAACTGGGCTTGAAGGAAGGTAGCATCTAAATCGTCGTATTTTTCCTCCACAATAGATACCAGCTTACTATCAAGCGCTCTATCTTCCGCCAGTTTTTTCAGAATCCCTATCACATCCTCCTTCGCCATAACGCCTCTATAGGGACGAAACTCCCGTAGAGCGGAGTAGACATCCGCTACAGCCATAATCCTTGAGCCCAAATCCAAATCCTCTTCCTTTAGATGGAAAGGATAACCCGTTCCGTCAAGGTGCTCGTGGTGAAATGCAGCCCAATTCTTTATCCTTTCCCATCCCTTTATATGTGATAACACCATATATGTATAGAAGGGATGAGCCTTCACCACTTCAAATTCATCCGGCGTCAGCCTTCCGTTCTTCTCTAAAATCTCAATGGGAACAGCGAGCTTCCCCAAATCGTGCATATAACCTGCTATCCTCATCATCTTGAGCTCTTCCTCCGAGAAACCACAGAAGCTCGCTATCTTCTCCGCTATTTCACCCACGCTGAAGGAATGAACGGCGGTGAAAGGACTCTTGAAGTCGGTGATATCGCAAATAAGGCGAGCTATGGAAAGCTCCTCCTCCCAACTCAAAGGAATTTGAGGGAAGTTAGCTTGTTCAAAGAGGAGGGACTCAAGATGGGGGCAGGTGAGCTCAAGCCAGAAGCTTTCCTTGCCTGAGACAGATAGGAAAGCCTCAATGACATTTTCAGGGAAAAGCTTCAAAGCCAATTCCTCTATCGTGCGGCGAATCTCTCCCGCTTGATGAAGGATGAACTTGTTGGGTTTAATCAAGATGGAGACCTTATCCGCAAGGCTTAAAATGTAGCTTGCGATGGATATTTCTTCTTCCGTTGTTTTTACGATTGCGTTTAAAAGGTTGGTGCGAAGGGAGGCGTTCTCCATCTCTCGCCAGGGGGCGTGGTGATAGAGAACGATGTTTGCCGCTTCGGGCGCTGCTTTTGTGAAGAAAGCATTATCTTTGAGAAGGCGATAGCCGATATAGGCGTGGCGATGAGGGTCAACAGCATCTATTTGATGAACATCTATGCTTTCCCCTACGGTGAGGATTCCGATGTCGTGAATAAGGGAAGCATAAAAAAGGTTTCGTTTCATCTCCTTTCCCAACTTCATCTCGTTTGCTATTTTGAGGGAGATGAGGGCGCAGACTTTATGGTGATTCGCGAGCTGCGGATAGGCGAGGTCTAAGACCGTTGAGAGAGCTACGAGAACCTCAGTTGGAGAAATTCTTCGTTCTACCATTATCAACCTCCTCCTTTTTAGAAGTAAAAATAAAAATTGCTTCAAAAAATTTTAGCACAAATTTGATTTTGTTGCATTAAAAAATATTTTTACAACAAAGCCCTTGCTATAGATGATTTATTCACTTTATAATGTAATAAAGGAGGAATTTCCTATGAGATTATTTCTTCTGTTAATCCTTTCAATCTTATTCGCTTTCTCGGCGCGATGTCAGGGAAATCCAGTTACAAATGGCGGATTTGAGGAGCTCAATCCTCAGGGCTTCCCTCAACATTGGGAACCTGTTGGCGGTCCGCCGACGAGCGAGATAGGGGTTTCCACCGACGCCCACTCGGGAAAATATTCTTTGCGACTCCACAGAATCAAGGAAGTTCCAAGTGAGGAGACCGGTTTAAATCGCGCCTGGAAGCCATTCAGCGGTGAGCAGGGAGATATGCTCTCGGAGTTAAAGGGAGCTATTTCCTTCTGGTATAAGGTGTTATCAGCCGACAAGGATGCCAAGCTAGCCTTCTTCGTAATCCCTATGTCAAATAAGCCCTTGGAGGATACTGGGCTCCCTCGCCAATCTTACATAGTTCCCCAAAGCCATATCGGGGATGGAAAGTGGCATAAAGCGGTTGTAACCTACGATTTCTCGGGCAAGCCGCAAGTGAAATGGGTTATGCTTGCCCCCCGCATCTACGGAGGAAGGGGAGACTGGCTTATAGATGATGTGGAATATCAGGAAAAGGCGGGAGCGGTGCCCGTCATAAAGAAGCTCTATATTGAGGAGGTCAAGGGCGAGGAGGGCAGAGAATGCCTCGTAAAGGCGGAACTTCAGAACATAGGAGATGAAATCGGCGATTTGACCGTTTCCCTTGAGCTACCATCCTATCTCTCCACTGCCGATTCCCTTACCCAGCAAGTAAAATCTGTCGGAATTAAGGAGTTCCCCAAAGAGGTTAGCTGGAGGGTTTCAGGGATAAGGGATAGGGAGGATTTGATAAGGCTTTCCGCTAAATCCAATATGGGCTGGGAGACGGAATCCGAGCTCAAGCTCGCGCCCTCTGTCAAAGCGGAACTCCAATTGGGGCAATCAATCCTCTCTCCCGGTCAAAACAGCGGCATCTACCTGATTTTGCGAAACGAGGGAACAGCAATCGCCAAGGATATATCTTCCAGCATCTCCCTTTCCAAAAACCTTGACCTTCTCGATACCCAGCTGAAGAGGATAGGTTCACTTCCACCCCAAAGCACGGCGAGGTTATCTTGGCAGGTGAAGGCTCTGAAGGAGAGCATAAGGGAAGAAGTGAAAGTGGAGCTATCCCTGCAGGGAGAAAAGAGGGAGTTTGGAGGAAGCATTTTGATTGGCGCTGCCTTTCCCGCTTCCACTCCCTCCTCCTCTCAAGCGAATGCGATTTTGAGGGATGGTATGGCGATTCTCTCAAATGAGAAGCTCGCCATCCTTTTCCCTCGTTCGACCTTCGGCTATGGCATAGCAGAGATAAGGGTGAAACAGGGCAATGAATGGAAATCCGTTGCGAGAATCCCCCATCTCGCCCGCCTTGTCTTTTCTCTTAAAGGCAAAAGGAAGGAGCTGCCAATCTATACTGGCGCTCCAAAGATTTCGCGTCAAAGGAACGAAGCCCAGCTTCTCTTCAGCAGGCAATTCAGGGATGAATATGGTGGCAACTGGCGATTTGAGCTCAGGCTCTCCCTAGCTAAGGGGAATGATATATTTAAGGCAGATTATTTCCTCACTTGCGATAAGGATAGGGAGCTTCTTCTCTTTGAGGGACCGCTTCTTTATGTGGGAGATGGAAGTTATGGTGGGGAAAAGGAGGAGGCGCTCTTCCCTGGCTTGGAATGGCTTGTTGATGGCGAGCGTTCCTCCAGCAGTTTAGACATCTCGGAAAATCATCCCGCGCGGATTAGATATGTTCCTCATCCAAACAAGATAACGATTCCCCTTATGAGCGTTTATAACAAAGGGCTTTTAATAGCCATTCTCTGGGATGCCTATCAGAAATGGGATGGCAAAAACGATAGACCGAGCGCCGTCTTCGCCTCCCCCGATTGGTTTGAGGGGAGGAATGCCCATCTGATGGGATTGTTCCTCCCATCCGTCCCCCAATGGGTCAACGAGAACGAGCGACTTGCCAATAAGCCATATAACCTCTCAAAAGGGAAAGGCTTGAAGCTCACCGCCTGGATTTACGCCAGCGGAGAGGCAAAAGACGCCCTATCAGCAATGGATAAATGGTTCTCCCTCTTCGGCGTTCCCGAGCCAATGCCCATCCCGAGAGGGAATTATCTAAAGGAGATAGAGTTCTCTATGAACGCCTATCTGAAATCCCTTTGGATTCCCGAGGAGGAGCAGTGGTGGACATCTAAGGGAGCGGGTCCCCTTCTTTCCGGGAAAGGGCGTCCTTCCTCCTTCCTTTATGACCTCTATGAGGGCTATCTCCTTTCCCCCTCTGCGGATGTAAGGGAGAAATGCAAGGAGATGATAGAGAAAATCGGCGGCAAATATAAGATTGATATAGCGGGAGATGACCTCGGCTTCACCTTCAATCAACCTATGAGGTCTATCCTGGGGATGGCTATGCAGGCGATAAGCCTTCTCAATGAGCAGTGGGAGGATGGCTCCTGGCGATTTTACGCCAATCGTTTGGGAACGGGAGTATTTGAGGGCTATGATTATCGCCAATTGGGACCCCACAATGCGGTTGAGGTTGGCACCTGCGCCCATAATGCCTATCAAATCCTCCGCTATGCGAGGATGAGTGGAGACCAAAAGCTCTTGCAGGCGGGATTAAAGGCTTTGGAGTTTATGAAGAGATTCACTGTGCCAAGAGCTGCTCAAGTTTGGGAGGTGCCCGTTCATACACCCGATGTCCTCGCTGCCTCCGATGCGGTTGATGCCTATATTGAGGGCTATAGGGCGACGGGAAATAGGGAATATTTGGAGGAAGCGAAGAAGTGGGCAAGGAGAGGATTGCCCTTCATCTATGTTTGGAACGAGTCCAAGTTTCCCTTTATGAGATACGCTTCCATCCCCGTTTTCGGGGCGAGCTTATATGAGGGCTCCTGGTTCGGAAGACCAGTTCAATGGAACGGTCTGCGCTACGCTTACGCCCTTCTGAAATTGTGGGATTACGACCAATCCTTCCCTTGGAGAAAGGTGGCAGAGGGGATAACTCGCAGCGCTATGTATCAACAGGATGAGAAGGGAGAGAACATAGCCCTTTGGCCTGATAGCATAGGGGCGATAAAGGGGGATAAGGCGGGATGGGTTTTCTCACCTATGATGATTTTGAAGTGCGTCTACAAGCTACTGGATAGGGATAGCGAGCCCCAGACAGTAAAGATTGGCGATTTTCGCCTGAATTATAGGGGAAAGGTCAGAGGAGCTTCCTTGAGAGGGAAGAATCTCTCTTTTGAGATAAAGCTTCCCAGTGGTGAGCCGGGCGGGGTTGTCATTGCGGGAGCGAGCAAGCCCCAGAGGATTTTGCTGAACGGAAAGGAAACAAGCTTTGAATATGATAAGGATATGTGCTTGGTGGGATTGAAACTCGAGGCGAGCGATTCCTGGCAGAGGATTGAAGTGGAGGGGATAGAGGCGAGGAGAGCGAGCATTCTGCCCGAGATTAAAAAGAAGATAGAATTTGAGTTTGAGGAATCCTTGGAGGGATGGATAGCACAGAATGATATTGGGGATTTTGTAGTAAGGAACGGTTGTTTGGAGGGTATTGCGACGGGAGGCGACCCTTATATGGTGAGGTTGGGGATGGATGTTGATGGGAATAGCTGTTCAAGGATTAGGATAAGGATGATGACGACGGCTGGCAAGGGGGCGGAGTTTTACTGGACGACTGCGGATTCTCCCAATTTCGCTGAGGATAAGACGGTGAAATTCCCAATAATATCGGATGGAGAATATCACGAATATGTGATAGAGGTTGGCAATCATCCTCTATGGAAGGGGAAGCGGATAACCGCTATCCGCATAGACCCCACCGGCGGCGCCCCCAATGCGAAATTCTCTATAGATTACATAAGGGGAGAATAGAGTTTCAAGGTTTTAAAAGAGGGTCCTTGTTGGGGTGGGGTATCAAGTTGTTTTGTCATTGCGAGGAGCGTAGCCTCGCAGTGATACATTCCCGATTAACACATATTTGAAAAGGATTTATAATTTGTATAAAAATGGATTTTATCAAAAAGTATATAGATGACATTTTCCAAGTGGCTTCAAGAGGCGACGCAAGGGAGGAAAGCTATTATTCATCCCTTGAGGAGCTTTTGCGTGAATATGCCAACTTATCGGGCAGAAAGAACATCCAAATCACTACCCTCCCCAAGAAAACCGAAGCGGGAAATCCCGATTTCCGCATCTGGGATGGCGTCCAGAATATCGTCGGCTATATTGAGGCGAAAAACCCTCAAACGGAAAACCTTGACCTCATAGAAACAACCGAGCAATTGCAACGCTACCTAAATACATTCCCCAACCTTATATTGACAAATTTCCTTGAATTCCGCCTCTATAGAAATGGCACTCTCATTGATAAAGTCTCAATTGCCCGACCCTTCCTTATGCTCCGCCTTGATGTCGTTCCGCCCATTGAGAATAGGGAGGAATTCCTCTCCCTCCTTGAGAAGTTCTTCTCCTTCTCCCTCCCAGAGGTAAGGGATTCCCGTGCCTTGGCTCTGGAGCTCGCCAAGAGAACCCGCTTCCTCAAGGACATCGTCCTTCAACAACTAAAAGAGGAGATTAAGGAGGAAAGAGGAGACCTCTATGGCTTCTTCTCCGCCTTCAGGG
>Ga0078972_1005349_pt1 | contig 32782 bp, 32 predicted proteins | sample YelNatPaOPGAMG01_FD_67568 | JGI IMG/M metagenome (GOLD analysis project Ga0078972, IMG submission 67568) | Hot spring thermophilic microbial communities from Obsidian Pool, Yellowstone National Park, USA - OP-RAMG-01 (SPADES assembly) (version 2) | ecosystem: Environmental > Aquatic > Thermal... | reverse complement strand
TTCAGGACCGCCAGAAGTTCCGTAAGAGTAAGAAATGTATCCATCAGTTGTTTTTTGCCATTTTAATGGCAGTAAGGATTGCTTCTTTCATTGGTATAACATCTGCTTTACCAGTCCATGCAATATCAAATGCTGTTCCATGCCCTGGACTTGTTCTTATCCCGCCCGAAGCATTTACTGTGATATTAACCAGTTCTTCAAAAAACATTGTTTTCAGAACAATCATCGCCTGATCATGGTATAAAGATACAATAAGGTCAAAATCCTTATCGCTAATATTTTTCCTGAAAATAGCATCAGCTGGAAATGGTCCTGAGACAGAAAATCCATTTTGACGCAGTTTCTCCATTGCAGGGATAATGATGTTATTTTCTTCATCGCCCATTGTTCCTGATTCTCCTGCATGGGGATTCAGACCACAGAAGCCAATACTCATATTTTTTATTTTGAAAAATTTTGCAATGAATTCGGATGTAATTTTTGTAGACAAAAATAAATGTTCTACTGTGAGATGTTTCCAGATATCACGCATGGGAATGTGTACAGTGGCAAGGAGTACTTTAAGATTTTTTGTACTCATCAGCATATATGTTTTTTCTCCTGAAAATGAAGATAGTGCATCAGTATGTCCACTGTAGTGAATACCTGCAAGTTTCCAGGCAGTTTTTGAAATGGGTGCAGTAACAAGGCAATCAGCATATTGATTTGAAAGCAGTTGCCACGCTTTTTCAAAATATTTAAATGAAGCCATACCTGTAAGATGATGATTTATTCCAGAAGGAAATTCAGTATTTTTTATGACACCTGTCTCAACAAAAAAAATTTCACCTGTTTTATCTTCAGTCCATCTTGTGATTTTTTTCTTTACATTGAAAAACTTTTTTATCCGCGATATGACAGGTTCATCTATGACAAGAATCGGAACAAATTTAACACCATCATCAAGTAATTGGGATACTGCTTTGATGGATATTTCAGGACCAATTCCTGCAGGATCCCCTGTTGATATCAGTACACGAATCATTGATTGTAGTTTGTGAAAATCTTTTTTGAGATACTCTCATCAAATATTTTCACCGGGATACTTTGAAGAAGTTTGTTTATGTATTCTCTGTATGCTGTATTGACTTTTTCCTGATATATTTCCTGCCTTGCAATCTTATATAATTGCTCAGGAGTATTGTCTCTTATCTCATAAACCAGATACACGATAAATTTCTCACTGCTTTTTACAATAACTGGTTTGTCCTTTCCTGCCTCAAGCAATTGAGATAGTAAAGAGGGGTCAATTTTACTGACGCTTATCCATCCTGTTGAATCCATTTCAGAAATTGCTGATTTGTTTTCTCTGATTTTTGAAACAAATGTTTCTGCAGATGTAATATCATCAAAAGTTTTTCTGAGTAAGAAAATCTGTTTTTCTTTTGGCATTTTACTCATTCGGTCTGCAATTTCTACTGGCGAAATGTGAATTCCGCTGTAAATTTTCTGGGCAACAAGTTTCTCACTTCTTATCTGGTCAGCAAGAATTTCTCTGTACTGATTAACTGTTAAACCATTTTCTTTAATGAAAGAGAGAAAATCAACATTCCTTTTCTTCCACTCATTGACGATAAGGTCTAATCTGTTGTCAATTTCTTCTTTGCTGACAGAAATATTTTCTTTTTTTGCCTGAATAATAAGAAGGTTTTCTTCAATCAATTGAAGTAGTGCTTCTTCAAAAGATATTCCTCTTGTCTGTGCCCGTTCTTTTACATCATTTTGCCATATGATTCTCTTTCCAACTGTTGCAATGGTTGCATCTGTACCACAATAAAGGCACGTAATAAATCCAAAAAGTAAAAATAAAAGGTATTTCTTTTTCATAACTGCTTCAATTTTTCGTTATATCTGATAATTTTTGATTCATTTTTTATCTGGTTGACATAAGTATTGAGTAGTTGTGTTCGTTTCTGGTTTATCAAAATTTGTTTAATTGTTGGTGTTGCTTCTTCAAGGGTTTGTAAATGTGCTGGTTGTTTTTCTCCTATTTTTATGATGTGATAACCCTGGTCTGTTCTCACAACTTTTTCAAGAACACTGTTGGGTTTCATTGAGAAAAGAATTTCTTCAAGTTCTGGCATCAATTGCCCTCGTGATATCATACCAAGGTCTCCACCTTTATCTTTTGAAGGACTTATTGATTCCTTTTTTGCTATCTCAGAAAAATCCTCGCCACTGGAAATTCTATTAAGAATATTTCTTGCCTCTTCTTCTGTGGCAACAACAATTTCATACAGATGAACTCTTTCAGGAACAAGAAAGTCCTTGAGATTGTTGTTATAGTAATTTTTTATCTCGTCCTGAGAAATGTCTGCCTTGCTCAACACCTGGTCTGCAAGAAATTCTTTGATGAGAAGGTCGTTTTTGTAATTCTCAATGGCTTTTTTGATTTCTTTGCTGTACTTCCTTTCAAATTTTTTTGCTTTTTGCATCAGAAGACGTTCTCCAATATAATCCTCCAACGCCTGTTGCGGAAACTGTTTAACATATTGTTGATAAAATTCAGGGTATGATGAAATTTTTTGTTTTAATGCTGATAGAGTAATAATTTCTCCGTTTACAATTGCTACAGCATTTTTTTTCAAATACTGTCTATAAGCAATGTTTGAAGCCACTACAATGATTGCAATGACCACGATAGTGACCAATGCCTTTTTCCTTTTCTTTCTATCAACAAAACAATTTTTTGTTCTTTCAATAAATTTTTTCCAGCAATTTTTTACATTTTCTTTTATTTTCACTGTCTTCTCCTTTCAAGAATTTTGTTATTCTGCCTGTCATAAATAATACGATATCTGGTTTCTGCTTTTATTTCATTGTCTGTTATTATACCATCGTTATTTAAATCTTGCACCTTTTGAGATATGACAGTAATTTTGAAAACATTTCCACGCACTGTAATGAGGTTACTGATGGCAGAAATCACCATTTCTTTTTCGTCTTCTGTATCAACCCATTTATTGTTGTTATTGTCAATGCCGTCGTTTCCAAACTTTGTTATTTCATTGTTTAACGGACTTTTGTATTTTCCTACAATATCAGAGACATCTTTAAATGGTCTTGCTGAAATGATTTCATTTGCAATATTTGCATCAACAAGAGGAAGACACTGGAGCACAGGAGAAGAGGCAGTATTTATATTGATTCTTCCTGAAACCGGGATTTCTGGTTTTTCAGCGATTGTAAAAACATCAAGAAGTTTTTTATCATAATTTTTCCACATGTTTAATGTCTCCCATTGTTTTCCTTTATGAACAAATGAAAGTTCTGCAGGAGATGAAAATGGATGATTTTTTACTCTAAACGACGCTTGCCAGCAGATAAACTGGTTGTCAATGGTAAATTCTCCACCTGAGGATGGAGAAAAACATGAATTCATTTTTCCTGGTGTTTTTGCTCCCAGAAACCACTGCTGAACCCTGGGGTCATTTTTTTGTTTTGTGTCATTGCCTGGTTTATCAGAACCATAGTCGGTTTCTTCTATTAATTGATTTTTTTCATTTACAAGATACATTTTTCCATTAAGGACTGTGTCAATATGGAAAATTTTTCTGATGATTGAAAATACTTTTGAAAGGGCAGGGATATCAAAGTTCATAAAGAGTATTGGTTCATACTGGTCAGCACCTGCAGGTTCCTTTATTGGAAAGAAAAAAGGAGTTACAACAATACCTTCAGCAGTATACAATATGACAATTTTCCATTTGATTGAGTCACCAATAAGATAATATGAATGTGGTTTGATAATGGTTCCCTCAGGAATTTTTATGTGGTCAGGCATCAATGATTTGAAAAATGATTCTATTTTTGATGTATCAGGTTTTTCGCCCTTTTCAATTTTATCAATGGTTTGTTGTGATTGATTATTGACATCAAAAATATTTGGGTCAGGTAGTGTTATCATCCCGCCTTTGATTGTCCAGTTACTGATATCAACTGGCACATCATATGGATTGAAGATTTCAATAAATTGTGGTCCAAGTTCTTCAATGATTGTAACTGGAATACCTCCTGGACCTTTTGCATCTTCTATTTTCATTTCTGGGCAGGGTTCAATTTCATTCAAATACGGTGTCCTGTCAATTCCAATGAAACGTTTTCCTTCAGGAGTTTTTATTACTGTTGGAATGCTGTCTCTGTCTCTGTAATCCAGAATATTTAATGCAATCTGAATTGCCTGGTTTTTTTCATATCCAATTCCTGTAAGGATTGAAACAATCTGTTCAAGTGATGCCTTATCAATGTTTGTGCGAAGATAATTTTCGGCATCAATATTCAAATCATAACTATGACAGGTGATATGATTTTTGATTTTATTATAAATTGTTTCTGTCATTCTTTTCAGCATCTTAATATCTTCAATCACAAAAAATGGTCTATCATCACCAAATGGTTTTGCGTGATGAAATTCATCTGGCTCGTCAATGCCTTCATTATTTTCATCAATAATTTCATCACCATCATTATCAATTCCATCATCTGAAAGTGTTTCATTGTCCCTGTCATCATCATTATCCTTCACACCTGCCTGTAAATCTTTCCCATTTCTGAATAACACAAGTTTATCTGCAATGGCATCACATAGCCCCGGGAAAAAACCAATTTCGAATGTTGTCCACCCTTCATTAAAACTATGCCTGCCATTTTTTGAAAGATTGCCTGTATAATTGATATTTATGGAGCCATTTTCATCTCTGACCAGTACTGCATATCGTGCAACAATTTTTTTCCTGAAGTTTTTTACATAGAAAAATTTACTTTCTTTTATTCCGTCTCCATCAATATCAACATCATCTCCTGAAAATGTTGTGTTCCATGACTCATCATATCCATCATAATTATTTTTATCATTTTTCAATTCCCATATTGCCTGTTCAATTCCTATTTTCGCAGCATGGTCTGCAAATGTTTTTGAAAACATAAAAAATGATGATTTTTCCCAGTTTCCAAAAACCAGTAGTAGCCCTGCTGTTATAACAAAAAGTACCAGTATTATTCCTATGGCAAAAATGAGTGCATCACCCTCATTGACCCATCCAGATTTCTTCACTGAAACCCTTTTCAATTCTTCTTCCTTCAAGATTTCCTCCATACAGGATGAAAACCACCTTAATTTTTTCAGGTAATTTTGCATTTTCTTCCTGATTTTTTGTATCCCAGTAATTTTGCCATGATGAACCGTCCCAGTAAGAAAATTCAAGTTTTTTAACATTTTCTACCAGTATTTGACTCCCTGAGAATCCTGATGGAAATTCGTATGAGTCCATACTGGCATCAATTCTTTCAAAAGACATTTTGATTTTATCCCCATCAAGATAGATGCCATACATTCCAAGGTCAGAACCTTTTCCTTCAGTATATGGTGCAACAAATTTTATTGATGTTTCTGTACCGACAAAGTCAATTCTGAAATTTCCAGGGATATTCCTGATAATGGCTTGTTTAAGTTTAGGCCTTAAAAACAAAATAAAATCAGTTGCCCTTTGTGAAATTGTTTTCTCTGCTGATTGAGAGGAGATTCTTCGTGTGATTGATGAAAAAATTAAAAAACCTGAAATAAAAACAACAACAATAATGACCATTGCAACAATAATTTCAACAAGAGACATCCCACGACTATCTCTGTTGCAGGGCAGAAACAAATTCTTCAGAATATTGTTTTCCTTCAATGGTTCTGGTAAATTTGATACGAACTTCATACAAATGTTCCCTGATTTTTATAAAATTAACCGTATAAAAAAGATTTGAAAAACCCTGCATTTTCCCTTCAATCTTATCAGGAACTTCAATTCCCTGAGTTCCAAAATCTTCTTGAATTTTGTCAAACAAAATATCTGCAGCAATTGAAAAGTCCTGAAAATCAGTTGCTCTCCTGAAAAGTTTTTCTGTTTGCTGTATGATCATCATTACGCAGGATATTCCAATGATGATAATAATTGTTGCCACCAGTGCCGAGATAAGAGAAAATCCTTTTTTCATTTTTCTACAGATGTTTTTTCAACTGTACAGAGACCAGTCAAATTATATAAAATAATTTTCCTTGTTTTTTTTGTTGATGTATCCTCAATGATTAAGTGCCCTGCCTGCTTTGCTGCGCCTTCAGGCAAAAATTCAACAGGAGAAAAGCCATCTGTCTTTTCTTTAATGACAATAGATTGAGGAAATTTATAAACTTTTCCCAGAAGTTTCCCATCATCTAAATAAATGCCGCAGGAATTGTTTTCAAAAACAACACTAACGACTTTATGGTTTGCAATTGCGTATGAACGGCCAGTATGAAGCATTTCACATATGGTTTGGATTGCTAAATCAAGATTTTTTTGCCTTATTGCTTTATGTGGGAAAAAAACTGAAAAACTTGCAATCAAAGAAATGATGATTATGACGACAAGAATTTCAATTAATGTGATACCTTTTTTATCACCAGTTTCCAATGTCATCATTTGTGTCAAATTTTCTATCAGGACCTGATGAAACAATGATGAAAGGAACATTATTTTTTTCTGATTGTGGATAGAAGTAATGAATAGGATTCCTCCATGTATCCACAATGTTATTTTCCTGGTCAATATCATTTTGTTTGAATCTCATATATGGACCTTTCCAGTTTTCATCTTCAATAGGTCCCATCAATGCCTCAACAAGGATTTTGCTTGAACCGGAACTATTTGGAAAATCACCCATATCTGTTTGATACATAAACAATGCTGCTTCAAGTGAAGAAATCATTCCTTTGGTTCTTAATATCGCTGCCTTATTTCTTGCTTTTTTCAATGCTGGCAAACTGATGGCAGCAACCATTGATATGATTGTTAAAACAACAAGAATTTCTATTAGAGTAAAGCCCGATTTTTTCATTTTCTTTAAAACGGGAGTTTGTTTCTAACTCTTACAAGTGTTGTTGCAGTTGTTTGTGGTCTTGTCCTCAAAGATGGGTCATTACTTTTTCCTATTAATGTAATTTTTACTGCAACAGGTGTTTCTGACTGTAAATTATCAATCTGTTTAAGTCCTTCTGATGTTATTTTATAATAAATAAATTGTGTTCCTGATGCAAGTTGTATTGATTTGTTAACATCAATAAGTTTCCAGTATCCTGAATTCCTTGCAGGAACACCGGTTAAATTTGTCTTTGCCTGCCACAGTGTTGTATCTGTGTCTGTTGTTGGTAGGTTGGATGGCATTCCTGAGTTCATCCCAGGAGAAATAAGATAAAAAACTGTTTCTCCTTTTGTTTTATCGTACAAACCAAGTTCATAACAGGGATTCTGTAAATCATTTTTTATATCATGAGCAAATTCAAGTCCAATTGTATTCCTTGAGCCATAAGTGATTTCAGTAATCATTGCGTTTAACTCATTCTGGATTTCATTTTGATAAGTGATGAGTTTGCGAAGACGTGCTGCTTTTGCATAGAGAAAGGCAGATAATCCAACAACAATTACAAGAAGTGCCAGTGCCACAAGTATTTCAAGCAATGTGAAGCCGGACTTATTTTTTTTCATCAATATATCCCGTTTCTTGTAATAAAAACTGGCATACGAAGTAAAAGATAATCATTTTTTGCTCTTCTTACTTCTAACTTTATTTTTCTCAATACAACCTTATCTGTTTCAGTACCAGTTGCTTCGCTTCCATCTGATTTATACCAGACACATCCTGCATAAACTTTGAAAGACGGGTCAGGACTTGAAATTTGTGGTAATGGGTCTGTTTCACTTATTTTTTGGGGATAATCACTTTGTCTGTCTGCATACACAGGCGGAAAATCAATGATATTAACCATTTCAATATAATACTGGGCAATTGCAGAAGCAAGAAGCATTTCATTTGATTTTTGCATGATATTCAAATTTCCTGCAATAATCAGTAGTCCTGTCCCAACAACAATTGTGAGTAAAAACATTGCTACAACAAGTTCAAGAATTGAAAATCCTTTTTTCACCATATGAGTTTCCAGTTGGTTGGAAGAAAAATTCTTCGGCCTCCAACAAAACCTGCATAAATTTTTGTCCTGTCAGGAGAAAAAGCATTTCCATCAAAAGAAATTGTGCCATTATTTAAATTTACTGTTCCATTCGCAACAAGGCACCCTGTAATGGTTGTATTAGCGTTATTCAATGTGATATTGCCAGTTGTTCCGTATGAATAGATAAGACCCTGAATCTTCGCATAATTTGATCCACTGCCTATGTTAATGGAACAATTACTTCCAATAGAATATCCCACTAGTGTTGCCTGTTCATTTAAGTTTTGAATTCTATTTGAAATAAAATCTACATTGCCGGTTTGACCAATGTTTACTGTTAATGGATAACTGGATGTCGCAAGAAATATTGCATAGGTCTGGTTGTCTCCGAGAATAATGTTAGGGGTTGAATTGAAAGTAACAGTTGTTGTACGAGGAGAATAAACAATTATTGTACCACTTTTTCCGCTTGTTCGTGCATCAATTGTGAAGTTTGTTGCACCAGGAGTTATTGATAGTGATGTATTTGTTACAAATGCTCCATTGATTGTGATATTCGGTTTGTTTATTGTAATTGTTCCATCTCCATTATAATCATAGCAAATCAGGTCATAACCGCTTATTGTTGTATTCGGATAGATGTTTATTGTGCCAATCCCATCACCATTTGCATCTGCTTCAAAAATTGCTGAACTATTTAAATTGATTGTTCCATTAAGTGTGATACTTCCATCAGCAAGAACAGAATTAACAATACTTGTTCCATTGAAATATGCTCCACCACTTCTTCCTGATGGCGAAAAGCTTGCTCTTACATAAATTTTTCTGTTTCCCAGTGGTACAAAAGAACTACTGAAAATAAATGTTTCTGTACCTGTGCCATCGGATGCATATGTTACTCCGCCTCCCGGGTAATTAGTAATTTGGTTCCATAAGCCACCATCAATCCTGTACCTTGGTTGGCCTCGTTGCTGGAACTCAATCCAGCCTGCTGGTGCTGGGTCAGGCGGGGCAAATTCAAATGGAAGGGAAGGTACTACTGGTAATGGAGGAGAAACATTTGTTTCTGTCCATGTTGCATCAGTCCATGATGCAGGCCAGGGTGATGGTTTTGAAGACATTGTTGCGATATTTCCTTTTACTGTTGCCCCTGTTCCTGTTACACTACTGGCATAAATTACATGTTTATTGAATGCTTCAGGAATGCCTTTTGTGTCTGTATTTGTAGAATCTGCAAGGGGTTTATTAAGATTTATGGCATCGCTCAGTGTTCTAATGCTTACAGCAATTTTTGCTGTTCTTCCCCTGAATTTTCCTGTTGAAAAAATTGTATCAGGTTGAGTTCCATCATTAATACGGAGTTCAACTTTTACTCCATCATTCATTGATGCAAGAGGGATACCAAGGTCTGTCGCCTTTATCTCATATGAGTAAGTTGTGTTGTTTGCAGGACTTGTAACAAGGCATTCTCCATCAGATTTGAATCCATAATAATGGTCTGGGTCATGGTATCTGTAATTGAGTTTATAAAGTGCATCAGCAATTCCAATTTTTGCAAGATTAAAAGCGATGTTTCTATCCCTGAAATAAGATGCCCTCCTATATGCAGTTGTACTTGTAAGGACAACAGAAAGGATAATTGCTGAAAAGAGCATTATCAGTACAATCACAACAATAATTGCGACACCATTTTTTTTCTTTATATTCATCTGAAAACATAAATAAGGTCATCAGAATTTGCCGGAACAGTTTGACTTCCGGCGTTTGTTTGTAATTTACCATCAGGACCTGCTGAATAAATAATCATTACTTTATCGGTTGAATTATAGGCAACAAGATATGGATGACCCCATGGATCCAGTGGTGTACCGTCAAGGGTATCAGGATACGGAGGAGCATTGAAATCAGGCCAGCCAGTAGCGCCATCAATTGCTGGTAAACTTCCCTTACCTAAACCTGGATGGAACACTGTGTTTTGCTGGAAAACTATGTATGGACCATCCCATCTGTCACTGCTGGTTATCTGGCTTTCCTTTCCTGTATCATCCTGTTGTGTGGAAGGATTGTAGTAAACATTAACAGGGGTCGCTGCATTGTCCAGGTCACATAGTTTCACATAATAACCAATGTCATTTTTTGCCTGAATAACAGCACTTGCAATGGATGCCATTTCATTTTTTGCTTTGTCTCTTGCTGCTTTTACCCTCGCTTTTCTCAGTGCAGGCAATAACATCGCAGCAAGCATTGCAATAATCACCATTACAACAAGTAATTCAATTACTGTAAAGGCACGTTTTTTCATTTACTGCCCCCAGTACGATTGAACACCATCTGCAACTATATCAATGCAGTTACCTGTTGCATCACAGGCAACATTTACACCTTCTGTAGGTCCTCTGTTGCTACTGGAATAATAAACAACCTTTGATTCTAAAACCCATGATGCAGAGCCATCAAGATATTGAACATTCATCCCGTACTTATGATTTCCATAATTTGCTGCAGAACCAACAAAAATTCCCCTGTCACTGATGACAGGAACAGGATTGGGACAATTATTTCCAGTTGTTAAACCAAAAACAAAAGAATATGAATCATTCCAGTTTGATGAATTGATTTCATTTGGTTGTCTTATGCCCCTTGAAATTGTACTTGGACACCAGAAAGTTTGAGGGGTCTTGATGAATTCGGGATATATGACAGTATAGATTGCCTGTTCCTTTGCAGGATAGTTTTCAAAATAATCTTCTGCATACATTTCATATGCTGCCATAATTTGCTTGAGATTATTGAGACAGGTTGTTCTTCTTGCCCTTTCCCTTGCTCCTGATAGCGCTGGTAGTAACATCCCTGCAAGGATTGCAATTATTGCTATGACAATGAGAATTTCTACAAGCGTAAAGCCATTTTTTTTATCTGGTTTCACTCACCACCTCCTCCTTCGCCTCCTCCACCTCCACCTCCTGAACCTCCTGAAAGGCTCAATGCTATTTTAATCAAAGGCATAAATAATGAAATAACAATAAAACCAACAACAACTCCAAGGCAAACAATGAGAATTGGCTCAATCATTGATGTCATTGCTGCAACTGCTGCATCAACCTCTGCTTCATATGCATCAGCGACCTTTTCAAGCATTGAATCCATTGCGCCTGTTTCTTCTCCAACAGCAATCATATTTGTTACCATTGGCGGAAATGCACCTGTGCGAAGCATAACACCTGAAATTCCTTCGCCTTCACGAACCCTATTTCGGATTTCATTAATGGCATTTGAAATTACTTCATTTCCGACAGTATCCCTGACAATCTGAAGGGATTGGAGAATTGGTACACCACTGGTAATCAAAGTCGCAAATGTTCTTGCAAACCTTGCTATGATTGTTTTTGATATTACAGGTCCAAACAAAAACATTCTGAGTTTCACCTTGTCTATCAAATATCTTGTGAATTTGATTTTTGTTGCTATTTTATAAAGGATAGCGAGTGCGAAGACAAATCCAACGATTAAATAAGAACGTTCTGCCATCAATTTGGAAATTTTGATTAGAAGTTTTGTTGCTGCAGGGAGATCTCCAACTTCCATATCTTCAAAAATCTTTGTAAATGTTGGAACAATCTTAACCATAATGAAAGTCAAAATTCCTATCATAACAACAATAACTACAGAAGGATATGCCATTGCTGATTTTATTTTTCCTCTGAGTTTTGCTTCTTTTTCCATAAATTCTGCCAATCTACTCAAGACAGATTCCAGAGCACCACCTGCTTCACCTGCTTTTACCATTGCAACATAAATTCTTGGAAAACTTGATGGAAATTTTGCCAGGGCTTCAGAGAAAAGTGCTCCCTGTTCAATTTCACTTGCGACCCGATTTAAAACCTTTGCTGCACCCCCCTTTCTCTGTTGCTCAAGAACTTTCAATGCACGTAAAAGGGGTAATCCTGAACCTATGAGAGTGGCAAGCTGGCGGGTAATAATTGTGAGTTCTTTTTGTTTTATTTTTGTTCCACCGCCAAGAAACGGTATATTTATGCTCAGTCCACCGCCTGTCTTTTTCTTTGGTGGTGCCTTTGTTGCCTGCTTTGCTGCTGGAGCAGCAGAAGATTTTGCTGGCGCAGTTGATTTTCCAGCACTCACACCTGTAACAAAATATCCCATTGCCTTCAGTTTTCCTATGGCATCCTGTGAACTTGATGCCTCAATGGTTCCACTTATTGCCTTTCCTGTTGCATCAAGTGCAGAGTAGTGGAAATTTGGCATTTTTACCTCCTTCGCCTTCCAATATATAATACCCCTTGTTCTGCACCATGTAAATACTGATTAACCATAACCATGAACTTCTTTCATAACTTCTTCCACAGATGTAATGCCAAGATTGATTTTTTCTATTCCATCTTCAACAAGTGTTTTCATTTTGCATTCTTTTACAGCAATCTCACGTATTTCGCCAAGGGGTCTATTCTCAAGAACAGCGCGCCATAGATCTTCATTGGGAATAAGAATTTCAAATATTCCTGTCCTTCCTTTGTATCCACCCCTGCAAAATGGACATCCAACGGGCTTGTAAAACTTCATTTTCTCAACCTGCTCGTCAGATAATCCAAGTTCAATAATTTCCTGTTTTGTTGGTCTATACTCTTGTTTACATCTTGGACATAGAACCCTGACAAGTCGCTGGGCAATAATGCCTTCAATTGTTGATGCAAGAAGAAATGGTTCAACCTTCATATCAACAAGTCGCATGATTGTTGTTGGTGCATCATTGGTGTGAAGGGTGCTTAATACAAGATGTCCTGTTAATGATGACTGTATTGCCATTTGTGCTGTGTCAAAGTCACGCACCTCTCCTACAAGGATAATATCAGGGTCCTGACGAAGTATACTTCTAATACAGGCAGCAAATGTTAATCCAATACTTTCTTTCACAGGCACCTGTACTGCTCCCTCAAGCATATATTCAACAGGGTCCTCTGTTGTAATGAGTTTTACTTCCGGGGTATTGAGTTTTCGCAAAAGAGCATAAAGGGTTGTTGTTTTACCACATCCAGTAGGACCTGTCGCAAGAATAATACCATGGGGCTTATGAATAAGTTTTTCAACTATTTCCATATCTCGTGGCAATAGCCCGAGGTTTTCCATGTCAAAAATTGTTTTTCCTCTGTCAAGAACACGAATTGCAAGACATTCTCCAAACACTGTCGGAACAGTATTCACACGTAAATCAACAGGTCGACCCATTACGGATAATTCAATACGGCCATCCTGAGGAAGACGTCTTTCGGCAATATCCATTGAAGCCATGATTTTGAACCTGCAGAATAGAGCAAAGGCAAGTCCTTTTGGTGGATGTACCATGTCATAAAGCACTCCATCAACCCTGTACCTTACCCTGAAATCATTTTCAAATGGTTCAAGGTGAACGTCTGATGCATTGTCTCTTACTGTTTGCAATAAAATCAAATCAAACAACTTTACCACTGGTGGCAGTGTTGCTATTTCTTCAAGGCTTGTGATTGTTGCATATTCACCACTGGCTGAAGCAATTGTTTCAAGTTCTTCCATTTCAGACATATCCTGAGAAATCCATTTGATCAGGTCATCAATTGTCTCAATTTCTGACCCATAATAAACATTGATGTTTTCCTTAATGTCTTCTTCATCTGCAAGAACCATCTTGATTTTGTATCCAAGAATGAATGAAATATCATCCTGAATGTTCAAACTCAGTGTGTCTCCAACAGCAAGTGTTAAGACATTTTTCTCAAGTTTTATTGGTAGTACCGTATATGTTTTTGCGAGGGCTGATGGAAAAACATTAATGGCATTTTTATCTATGACAGTATTTTTTAAGTCAATCATCTCAATGCCTGCCTGCATACTTAATATTCTCTTCAATTCCTTTTCATCAATATAACCTTTGTCAACAAGAATTCTGCCAAGGAAACGACCTGTTTTTACCTGTTCTTTCAATGCCTCTTCAAGTTGTTTTTCAGTAATAAGCCCTGCCTCAATCAGCATTTGTCCGAGAAGTTTTCTTTCAGCCATGTTATCCCTTTGCTTCCTCTTCCTCTATTACTATGCTTTCACCGTACTTTTTTGAAGCAAGTTTTTCATCAATGAAACCTTCTGCTGCAAGTTGAAGTTTTACCTGTTCAGGGTCGTGACTGTAAATCATTACATCTTCAAAAGATATTTTTCCTTCCTTGAACAATTTCATCAAGTATGCATCAAGGGTAATCATTCCCATCTTCATTCCTGTTTGAATATCTGAAAGAATTCTATAGGTTTTTCTTTCACGAATGAGGTTTTGTATTGATGGTGTAGCAATCATAATTTCAAAGGCAGCGACCCTTCCTGGTTTATCCTTTCGTCTTAAAAGGATTTGAGATATGATCGCCAGGATTGAGACAGAAAGCATAACCCTGATTTGTTCCTGCTGGGCAACAGGGAAAACATTGACAATTCTATCGATCGTTCGAGTTGCCCCTGTTGTATGGAGAGTTCCAAAAACAATATGTCCTGTTTCTGCTGCAGTAATTGCTGCTTCAATTGTTTCAAGGTCTCTCATTTCTCCTACAAGGAATACATCAGGATCCTGTCTCAATCCGCGTCTTAATGCTTCTGCAAAGGAAGGCACATCAACACCGATTTCTCTTTGTGTAATGATGGACCTTTTGTGTGGATGATAATATTCAATCGGGTCTTCAATTGTGATAATATGATGGTCCATGTGAGTATTCATGTAATCAATCATTGATGCAAGGGTTGTTGTTTTACCAGAACCAGTTGGACCTGTCACAAGTATCAGTCCCCTGGGTCTTGTCAGGAGGTATTTCATTGTTGATTCTTCAAGACCGAGTTGTTCAAATGTCATAAATTTATATGGAATCAAACGAAGTGCCATAGCAATGTGACCCCGTTCCTTAAAAACAGAAACACGAAATCTTGCGATATCCTTAAATGCAAATCCAAAGTCAGTTCCACCAACCCTTTGAAGTTCTTCCTGATGTTCCCTTGATGTGATTGCCTTCATATAATTAACAGTATCCTCAGGGGTTAATGGATCTGAATCCATTTTGACCAGTCCCTTGTGCCCTCTCATCATTGGGGGAAGTCCAACATTGATATGAAGGTCTGCAGCGTTTTCGCGGACAATCATTTCAAGAAGTTCTTCAATAGGTTTTGGCATTTATTCCTCCTCTCCTGCAACATCAATGACTTCCTGAATTGTTGTGATTCCGAGTTTTACTTTCCTGAAACCATCATCCCTCATAGTGGACATTCCGAGCCTTCTTGCTTCTTTTCGTAACTCTTCTGCAGTGGCTCTTCTCATTGTAAGTTCTCTGAGGGTATCATTCATAACAAAAATTTCAAAAATAGCAATTCGGTCCATGAAGCCAGTAAAATTGCATTCAGGGCAACCCCTTGGTTCATAAATTGTCACTTTTTCTCCTTCCTGTATTTTTAATAATTTTTTCATATTTTCATCAGGTTCAACCGGTTGTTTACAATATTTACAGAGGACCCTGACAAGTCGCTGTGCCATAACACCCTGAACAGCAGATGCAACAAGAAATGGTGGTATACCAAGGTCAATCAATCTTGTGATTGCGCTTGGGGCATCATTTGTATGTAATGTGCTGAACACAAGATGTCCTGTTAATGCAGCACGTAAAGCAATATCTGCTGTTTCAAAATCGCGGATTTCTCCCACGAGTATTACATCAGGTGATTGACGTAAAAATGCACGTAATACAGAAGCAAATGTAAGTCCTATTTCTGGTCTTACCTGGGTTTGGTTAATTCCAGGTATCTGGTATTCAACTGGTTCTTCAACAGTCATCAGTTTTCTGTCAATGGTATTCAACTTTTTTAATGATGCGTAAAGTGTTGTTGTTTTTCCTGAACCTGTTGGACCTGTTACAAGTAAGATTCCTCCAGAATATTTCAGAAGGTCTTCCCATTTTTTTCTATCTTCCTCCATAAATCCAAGTTGCTCAAGATCTTTGAGTGCTTTTGTTTTGTCAAGAATTCTGAGAACCACACTTTCTCCATAAATACCAGGAAGTGTTGATACACGAAAGTCAATAGGTCTACCTCCAATATCAAGCATTATGCGGCCATCCTGGGGTAATCTTTTTTCTGCAAGATCCATCTTTGCCATCAGTTTTACACGTGCAATCACAGCCCTTTCCACCCGCTTGGGTGGGCTTACTACTTCATAGAGAACACCATCAATTCTGAACCTTACCCTGAACTTTTTTTCCAGTGGTTCAAGATGAATATCACTGGCTCTTCTTCTCAATGCTTCAACGAAAATCAAATTGACAATTTTTACTACAGGCGCCTGAAGGGCTAAAGCTTCTTCATCTTCATCTGTGGTAATTTCTTCATCTTCAATGGATTCAATAGTATCAGCACTGCCAACTTCCTGAAGCATTCCTGAAAGGTCTTCAATATCCTGCTGTTCGTAGTACTTTGCAATTAACTGATCGATTTCATTCGGGAATGTAACAATGATTTCAATTTCATAGGGTTCTTTTAAATTTTTTTTGAAGTAATCACTGGCGATGATGTTGATGGGGTCATCTGTGACAAGGACAAGTTTATTGTCTTCACGAAGTTCCCATGGTATTATCCTGTGTTTTTTTGCGAACGAAGGAGAAATGAGATTAATTACATCAGGCGGGATTTCTCGAAGAGGCAGGTTTTGTTGAACAATGCCGAGCTGGAAAAATAAAGTTGCAGGTATATCCCCGAATGGTAAAAGCCCCATATTTTGGAATATTTCCTTTAACGGTCTGTCTGTTGCCTCTTGTTCCTGCAGGGCTTTTTCAATTGATTGCCTGCTCCAGAGCCCTATGTTCTGGATGATTGTCGTAATTTCTTTCTTCGTAGGCATACAAAACCAATATACCCTAATTTTTTTTATCTGTCAAGACAGTCCCTACATTTTTTCTGGCTGTGAAATCCCTAACATGTCAAGCCCATTCTGCATGACTATGGAAAAACACTTTACAAGTGCAAGACGTGCAAGAGAAAGATCCTCATTTTCATCAACAACCCTGAATTTTTGGTAATATGAATGAAATGTTCCTGAAATATCAAGGATGTAACCAGCAATTTTAGAAACTTCAAGAGTTTTTGCTGCCTGTTCAACGATTAATGGAAAATTTTTGAGTCGTTTTATCATCTCAATTTCAATGTCCTGTTTCAGCAATGAAAAATCTGCATGTATGAAGTCATTTTGCTTAAATCCTTTTGTTTCTCCAAAGGAAAGTATGTGCATTGCCCGAACAAAGGCATACTGAATATAGAAAACAGGATTTTCTTCTGTTTGTTTTTTCGCCAGTTCCATATCAAAATCAAGATGGCTATCTGCCCTTCTGAACAGGAAAAAAAACTTTGTTGAATCAGGACCAACCTCATCCATCAGTTGCCTTAATGTGATGAACTGTCCCTTTCTTGTTGACATTAATATTTTCTCTTTCCCACGATAAAGTGTTGTGAGTTGAACTATGATGATGTGTAATTTTTCAGGGTCAAAGCCCATTGCTTTTACAGCGGCTTTTATTCTTGAAACATAGCCAGCATGGTCAGGTCCCCACAGGTTAATCAGGATATCAAATCCTCTTTTGATTTTGTCCTGGTGGTATGCAATGTCTGGAGCCAGGTATGTATAAGAGCCATCCTTTTTTCTTAAGACCCTGTCCTTATCATCACCAAAAACAGTTGACTTAAACCACAATGCATCATCTTTTTGATAAACAAGTCCTTTTTCTTTCAGTTTTTCAATAATTTTTTCAACATCTCCATTGTTTCTTAATTCGCTTTCAGGAAACCAGCTGTCAAAATATACATTAAAATCAGCAAGATCCTTTTTTATCATTTTGAGTATTTCCTCCTTTGCAAAATTTTCAAAAAATTTATTGTCAGTGTCCAGGGCAATATCCTGAATTTTTTCTGCAATATCTTTTAAATATTCTCCATGATATCCGTCTTCTGGTATTTCTGCAGGTATTCCTTTCAACTGGAGATAACGTGCCTTCAGGGAAACACCGAGAAGTTCCATCTGTCTTCCGCAATCGTTGAGATAGTATTCCTTTGTTACACTGTATCCACAAGCCCGAAGTATTCTTGCGAGGGCTTCTCCGAATGCTGCCTGTCTTCCATGTGCTATTGTCAACGGACCTGTTGGATTTGCACTCACAAATTCTATCAATACCTTTTTCTTGTTACCAAGATTGTTTTTTCCGTAAGACCTGTCAGCCCGCAGGATTTCTTCAACAGTAGCATATACCACCTGATTTTTGACAAAAAAATTTATAAAGCCATTTTTCTCTTCAATTTTTTCAAAATTTTCTTTTATCCATGGGTCATTCTTTATCAAATTAATAAGGTCGCCAGTTGAAATCTGTTTTTCTGTCTTTTTTAACTTGAAAAAGAGATTTGTTGAAAAATCGCCAAATTCTTTTTTCGCAGATGGAAAGACATTAAACTTTTCATACTGGTAACCATTTGAAATAAGAATTTCCAGTAATTTTTCTTTTATTTCATTTGGGTTCATTGATTCCTTTCTTTCTCGTGTTCAATTTCTTTTAAAATTTCTTCAACTTTGAGCCCGGGATTTATATCTTCAACAAATTCAATTTCAGGTGTAAATCGGGTCTGGAGTTTTTTGCTCAAAAGATGCCTGATATATCCTGAAGCACTGATAAGACCTTTAAATGACTCCTGATGTTGTTTCTCATCTCCTAAAATACTTACATAAATTCTGGCATGTTTCCTGTCAGGGCTGATACTTACACCAGTAATTGTGACAAAACCAATCCTCGGGTCAGAAATTTCTTTCTGGAGAATTTCATTGAGCGTATGCTTCAAAATGCTTACAAATTTTAGATTTCTTCTTTCTTTGTTTTCAAAGGACATTTTTTTCTCCTGTTAACATCCTATTTATTTTATGTTAAAATTAAAAAGATGGAAAGAAACATTACAAGATTTCTCGGAATAGTACTTCTTGGTGCCACGGTATTTGTGTTTTTATGTTTGATATCTTATAGTCCAAAAGACCCATGTTTTGATTTCTGCCAGATTGGCTATCCTGTAAGTCAGGTACCTGCGAACTTTGGAGGCAAATTTGGTTCAAATGTTTCTGCAATAATGTTTTTCCTTTTTGGATGGATTTCATATCTCTGTATTTTTTCACTTTTTCTCTATGCCTGGGCAAAAACATGGAAAAAGGTTGAATTTTCAAATATTGAAGTCATCGGGATCATAATTTTTATTTTTGTGCTTTCTGGCTTTGTAGAAACACTGAAAAGAAATTTTTCTGTTTCTGGTTCTTCAATTTTTCCTGCAGGCGGAATTACTGGAATACTGGTTTCGCATGGCGTTATATCATATTTTGGTGAAAAAGGTGGTTTATTTTTACTGGCAGTAACCTGTATTGGGTTGTTGATTGCCTGCTGGAGAATTTTTTATGCACCTTTTGAGGATGTTGTGGTTCTTACGTCAGCAATCTGGAAAACTGAACCTTTGACTGTTCCTAAACCACGGATAAGACAGAAAATAAAACCATCAGAGATACAAGTACAGCAAAAAGTAGAGGAGGAAAAACAGGAAAAACTGAAAATGCCAAGAACTGTTATTCCAGAGGGAAAAGATGAAACAACTGAAACAATTAAGATTAAGCCACAACAAGAAACTCTCTCAAAAAAACAGGTTGTTTTGAAGGGTGAGAAAAAATATCAACTTCCTCCCCTTTCTTTACTCAGATCTGCCAAGCAACCAGAAAAGGAGACAGAAAAAGACCTCAGGGTTTATGCTCAGGTTATTGAGGAGACATTGAGTGATTTTGGAATAGAAGGAGAAGTTGTGAATTTTACCCAGGGTCCCAGGGTTACGCTTTATGAGGTTCAACCAGCACCAGGCATTCCTCTTGCAAAGATTACAAAACTTTCAGATAACATTGCGATGAGTTTGAAAGCAAGTCCCATCAGAATGGTTGCTCCAATTCCTGGCAAATCAACAATTGGTATAGAAGTTCCAAACAGGGAAATTTCAATTGTATGTTTGAGAGAAATTCTTGAAAGTAAAGAATTTCAATCGTCTCCATCAAAACTCACAATGGCAATAGGTAAAAACATACTGGGCAAACCTGTGATTTCTGATCTTAAAATAATGCCACACCTTTTGATTGCAGGAGCAACAGGTTCAGGAAAGACGGTTTGTCTTAATTCTTTAATTACAAGTATCCTTTATAAAGCAACTCCTGATGAGGTGAAATTTATTATGATTGACCCGAAAATGGTTGAACTTGTTATTTACAATGATATACCACATTTAATTTTGCCTGTTGTCACTGATATCAAAAAGGCAGTCAATTCTTTGAAGTGGTTGATAAAAGAAATGGACAGACGTTACCATCTATTTGCAGAAAAAAAGGTCAGGAATATTGAGGCATATAACATTGAATGTGAGGAGAAACTTCCTTATATTGTTGTGGTGGTTGATGAACTTGCTGATTTGATGTTGATTGCAAGGAATGAAATTGAAAACAGTATTATTAGGTTGACTGCTCTTTCTCGTGCAGCAGGTATACATCTAATTCTTGCAACACAAAGACCATCTGTGAATGTTATTACAGGCATCATAAAGGCAAATCTTCCATGCAGAATAGCATTTCAGGTGTCTTCTAAATTTGATTCTCAAACAATCCTTGATTCCAAAGGTGCTGAAAAACTGCTGGGCAGGGGAGATTTGCTTTTTATCCCGCCAGGAAGATCTTATCCAATCAGGGCACAGGGTGGTTATGTTAGTGATGAGGAACTTGAACAGTTAACAGAATTTTTAAAATCTCAGGGAAAACCTGATTACAGAATGGAAATTCTTGAACATCAAACTGAAACACAGGATGTTTCAATACCCGGGACTTCTGGAAGTTCTGAAGATGATGAACTTTATACAAGGGCAGTGAGAATTGTGCTTGAAACAAGAATTGCCTCAATTTCAATGCTTCAGAGACGGCTGGAAATTGGCTTTAACAGGGCAGCAAGATTGATTGAAAGAATGGAAGCAGAAGGAATTGTAGGACCATACAGAGAAGGAAAACCAAGGATGATACTTAAGGGCTCTTTGCAGGACAAAGAGGATGAACATACCCCATCGCAAGATGCATAAGATTGATTAAAGGCATGTCTCTTCCGAAGAGAAAACAAATTTCAAAAAGAATATGAAAAAAGTATGTGTGATTTCTTTAGGATGTCCCAAAAATACTGTTGATTCTGAGAAAATTATTGGAGTTGCAGGAGATTCTAACTATGCAATCAGTCCTGTTCCAGATGATTCTGATTTTGTTATTGTCAATACCTGTGCATTTATAAAACCTGCAGTACTTGAAGCCAAACGAATGATATCCCGATTAAAAAAATTGAAAGAGAAAAGAAATTTCAAATTGATTGTCGCTGGTTGTCTTGTGGCAAGAAACTTTGAAACCCTGTTTAATGACATTGATATTGACGGAATTATCGGTCCTTATGATATTGACAGATTATCAAATGTCTTGTCTGAAATTGAGTCAGGCAAAAGAGTTTTGATGAACCAGTCAGCAAAGATTAAAAATTATTGCACCATACCAAGAATTGTTTCAACATGGCCCTATGCCTATCTTAAAATTACAGAAGGATGCAGTAATCGATGTTCATACTGCACAATTCCATTGATTCGTGGAGAACTTTTCAGTTATTCTGAAAAAGAAATCTTAAAGGAGGCAGAGTTCCTTTTTAATTCAGGAATTAAGGAATTGATTATTGTTGGGCATGATATTACTGCTTATGGTAGGGATACACATAAGTCAAATCTTTGTAAGATTGTCAGGGGAATTATCAAAATTGGTTTTCCCTGGATCAGGTTGATGTATTTACATCCAGCAGGCATAACAGATGATTTGCTTGATTTGATAAAAAATAGTCCACAGATTTGTAAATATCTTGATGTTCCTGTTCAGCACAGCTGCCCTGAAATACTGAAAAATATGAACAGACCAGTGATTGATTACAGGAAGTTTTTTGAAAGAATAAGAAAATACGTTCCGGGAATTGCTCTCAGGTCAACAGTGATTGTTGGTTTTCCTGGCGAAACAGATAAAATTTTTAAACACCTTGTTGATTTTGTTACTGATGTAAGGTTTGAGAAACTTGGCATATTTACATACTATCGTGAAAAAAATACTCCTGCATCAATGATGAAATGGCAGGTACCTGAAGAAATAAAGAAGGAAAGGTTTGTGTTATTAAGAAAAATTCAGAAAAAAATCAGCAAAGAAATTGCCTCTTCTTTTACTGGACAAATCCTTGACGTCCTTATTGAAGGTAGAAAAAATGGTATTTGTGTTGGAAGAACACAACGAGATGCACCTGACATTGACTGGAGTGTAAAAATCAAGGGGAGATGTGAACCAGGAGAAATAGTAAAAGTAGCAATTACAAAAAGTTTCTATTATTCTCTGGAAGGTATCATCGTTTAATTTGACACTTCCTGCCAATATTCATATAATGTATGTAATACAAAATCATAATTATACGAGCTTTTTACTGAATCCGATGCATTTTTTGTCTGAGATCGTTGAGGATCTGGATATGAAAAAGGAACTGTTGAATTTACTTGATTACTGGGAAAGGAATAAGGGTGTGTCAAAAGAATTTTTGATATCTTCCCTGGAACAGGGGCTGTCTGCTGTTTATCGAAAAAAAGCCCTTCTTCAGGACAATGTTCAGGTTAAGATAGACCCTGAGACAGGCGATATTAATTTTATTGATAAACAGGGAAATCATGTTTCACCGCCTTCTTTTCCATGGGAGAGGATTGCTGCGCAGACAGCCAAGCAAATTCTCATCCAGAAAATTCGAGAGGCAGAAAAAACAGCGATTTATAATGAATTTAAGAAACTTGAAAATAGTATCGTTTCTGGCCGCGTTGAGAGATTTGAAACCGGAAATATTGTTGTTTCTCTTGGAAGGACAGAGGCAATGCTTCCACAGAAACACCTGCTTCCACATGATAGATTTCATATCGGAGATATTGTAAAAGGATTATTGCTTGAGGTTCGCAAACCGAATAAGGGTATATATCCGATTATTATTTCCAGGACTGCAACTGATTTTGTCAGGAAATTGCTTGTCGATGAAATACCAGAAATAAGGGATGGAATTGTAGAAATAAAGGCAATTGCCAGATTCCCTGGTGATCTGACAAAGGTTGCAGTATACTCATCAAATCCTAAGGTTGATCCTGTGGGCACATGCATAGGAGATAGGGCAGGCAGAATAAAAAATATTATGAAAGAACTTGGAGGAGAAAAAATAGAAGTAGTAAAATGGGACCCAGACCCCGAGAAGTTTACTGCCAATGCACTATTACCTGCCATAATTGACCGTGTTGTTTTTGATAGAACAAAAAATGAGGCGACTGTATGGGTCAGCAGGGAACAGTTGTTTGTTGCCATAGGAAAAAAGGGCCAAAATGTTAGATTGGCGTGTAAACTGGTTGGCTGGAACATTATAGTAAACAGAACAGGGGGCGAAGGTTCTGCCTTACTTTTACTTGGAATAGATGAGGAGTTATCTGATAAATTAAGTAAAGCAGGTTATGAAACAATTAAGAAATTAAGTGAAGCAGATAGCAAGGTACTTTCTGAAAAGGTAGGTATTCCTGAGGACCAGGTTAAGGAATTGATTGAAAGAGCCATCAGGCACATCCAGGATACTCAACCTGACAGTAAGTCGAACAAAACGGAGAATGAATGAGAGTTTATCAGTTTGCGAAACAAATGAAGGTTTCCCCCAAATATATTGTTGAGGTATGTGAGAAAATAGGGATCAAGGGTAAGACATTTGTAAGTGGACTGAAAGATAATGAAATTTCTGCCATCAAAGATTATATCAAAAAAAGTAAACTTTCCGGTAAACCCATTGTTTCCACAGGAACTGAAACAGTTGGTGAAATTGCTTCCAAATTGGGCATTCCTGCTGCTGACATTATAAAGCAATTATCAGATATCGGTGTTACTGCAGCAATCAATGATAGGATTGGACCTGATAATATCAAGAAACTCTGTGAATCAATTGGAGTGGTTGTTGAATTCAAGAAAACAAAGGAAAGTTATCTTCTTGGTGGTGTTGTTGAAGAGGAAAAAGACCTTGTTCCTCGTGCGCCTGTTGTTACTGTGATGGGACATGTTGACCATGGTAAAACCACAATTCTTGACTATATCAGAAAATCTAATGTTGCCGCAAGAGAATATGGACAGATTACACAAAAGATTGGTGCATACAGGGTAAATTTAAAGGAAGGTTCAATTGTTTTTATAGATACGCCAGGTCATGAAATTTTTACTGCCATGCGAGCTCGCGGAGCAAAGGTTACAGACATTGTGGTTCTGGTTGTTGCGGCTGATGAAGGGGTTAAGATGCAAACAGTGGAAGCCATCGACCACTGTAAGGCAGCAGGCGTTCCTATTATTGTTGCGATCAATAAAATAGACAAGCCAAATGCAAATCCTGATGTCGTGAAGAAACAATTGAGTGAGCATGGCATTATTCCTGAAGAATGGGGAGGACAGAATGTTTTTCTTAATGTTTCTGGTGTGACAGGAGCAAATATCAAAGAATTACTTGAGATTATTCTTCTGATGGGCGAGATGATGGAATTGAAGGCAAACCCTAAAAGACCTGGTGAAGGTGTTGTCCTTGAGGCATTTCTTCACAAACAAAAAGGACCCGTGATCAATCTTCTTGTTCAAAATGGAACAGTCAATACCGGTGATTTTTTTGTTTGCGGTACTGCATGGGGTAAAGTGAGAGCAATGTTTGATGAAAATGGGAACAAACTTGAAAAGGCAGGACCTTCAACGCCTGTTGAACTTCTTGGAGCAAATTCTGTTGCGACACCAGGAGACCTTTTCAGGGTTGTTGCATCTGAAGCAGACGCAAGAAAAATTGCTGAACAGAAAATTGAAGAATTGAAACAATCAGGCATAAAGGAACAAAAAGTTCTTACACTTGAGGATCTGCAAAGACAGATTGTTCAGGGGACCTTAAAGGAATTAAAAATTATTTTGAAAACTGATTCCATTGGTTCTCAGGAGGCAATCAAGGCATCAATTGAAAAAATCAGTCAATCTTCTTCTGAAAAAAATGGACCCACGGTAAATTTGATTCACTGTGGATTGGGTGCAATAAGTGAATCAGATATTCTTCTGGCAGTTTGTTCACAATCAGTGATATTTGGCTATAACATTGGAATTGATGCAAAGGCAGAAAAACTTGCCAAACAACATGGTATTGAAATCAAGATTTACCGTCTTGTCTACGACCTTATTGAAGATGTTAAAAATGCCCTTGAAGGGATGACAAAACCAAAAGAAGTTGAAGTGATGGTTGGTCAGGCACTTGTCAAACAGGTTTTTAAAATCGGGAAAAATCAGTCAGTTGCCGGGTGTCTTGTGGTAGATGGTAAAGCCGTTAGGGATGCAAAAGTAAAAATTGTTCGGGATGGGAAATTTGTTTTTGAGGGGTTTTTAACGAGTTTAAAAAGATTTAAAAACTCAGTTCGTGAGGTCGCAACAAATACAGAATGCGGTATAGGTATTGAAGGTTTTAATGATTTTCAACAGGGAGATATTATTCAGATTTATCAGAGGGTTACAGAAGGAGTACAAACATGAGTCATGAATGCATATTCTGCAAAATTGCAGAAGGTAAAATTCCAGCAAAAATCATTTATCAGGATACTGATATTGTTGCATTTCATGATATTAATCCTCAGGCGCCTGTTCATTTTCTGATTATCCCAAGAAAACACTTAAAAAATCTCCTTGATGTGAAGGATGTTGATGCTTATGTACTGGCGAAAATGTTGATGGTGGCATCTGATATTGCAAGGCAGTTAAATATCGCAAATGAAGGTTACAGGGTTGTGATAAATACAAACAGGCAGGCTGGCCAGAGTGTTGACCATTTTCATATACATGTCCTTGGTGGTCGTATTATGGAATGGCCACCAGGCTAAAGCCATCCGAGATGAATATTGTACGGGTAAAAAATTGTGTTATCGGAAGTTATAAATTTTGTTTGATTGCTGGTCCCTGTGTGCTTGAAAGTAAATTACTGGCACTGAAGGTAGCAGAACATATAAAAATCCTTTCAGAAAAACTTGATATTGGCTATGTATTTAAAGGTTCCTTTGACAAGGCGAACAGGTCATCAATCAAATCATTCAGGGGACCAGGATTGCAGGAAGGTCTGGATATTCTTTATTCTGTGAAGAAAGATCTGGATGTTCCTGTTCTTACTGATGTACACTGCGTTACACAGGTAAAACCGGTTTCAGAAGTTGTTGATATTATCCAGATTCCTGCCTTTCTTTGCAGACAGACAGATCTTCTTGTCAGTGCAGCACAATCGAGAAGGGCTGTTAATGTGAAAAAGGGACAGTTTATGTCACCATGGGAAATATCAAACGTGATAGAAAAACTTGTTACTTCGGGTTGCAAAAAAATTCTTTTGACCGAAAGGGGTACAAGTTTTGGTTATAATAATCTCGTTGTTGATTTCCGTTCATTACCTGTAATGCGCAGTTATGGATGGCCTGTTGTTTTTGATGGCACACACAGTGTTCAGCAACCAGGGGCTCTTGGAAAAGCATCAGGGGGACAGAGTGAATTTGTTCCATATCTGTGCAGGGCAGCTGTGGCTGTGGGATGCGATGCAATATTTCTTGAAGTACATCCTGAACCAGAAAATGCTCTCTCTGATGGGCCAAACATGGTACGACTTTCCATGCTGGAAAAACTTTTGAATCAACTTGTGAAAATATGGGAAATTACAAAAAAATTTGATAAAACAGATGGAAAAATTCAGTAAAAAAAGAATTTTAGAGGAAGCAAACAGGGTTATTGAAATTGAAGTAAAAAATATTTTGAGTGCCAGAAAATACTTTGGTTCTGAATTTGCTAAAGCCGTTGAAATCATTGCTTCCTGCAATGGAAAGGTTGTTGTTACAGGTATTGGAAAAAGTGGAATTATCGGAAGGAAAATTGCTGCCACCCTTGCCAGTACAGGTACATCATCCATATTTCTCCACCCTGGAGAAGCAATTCATGGAGACCTCGGAATGGTCTGTAAATCGGATGTTGTTTTAGCAATTTCAAATAGTGGTGAAACAGATGAAATTTTAAGAATTGTTCCTTCACTTAAAAAAATTGGTGTCCCAATTATTAGTATTACTTCACGGCCTGACAGTTCCCTTGGTTTGCAAAGCACAGTTGTTGTTGCAACAGGTCCAATTCAGGAGGCAGACCCATTTTCCCTTATTCCAAGTTCAAGTACCACCGTGGCTCTGGTTTTGGGCGATGCCATTGCAATTACCCTGATGACAATGAAGGGCTTTCAAAAACAGGACTATGCATTTTATCATCCTGGAGGAAATCTTGGTAGAAGATTGATGCTCAGGGTTAAGGATGTGATGCAAACAGGGGATAAAATTCCTGCTGTCAGTTGCGAAAGTACTATGGAAGAAGCAATTTCAGAAATCAATAAAAAAAATCTTGGTTTTACACTTGTTCTTGATGGAAATTCAGTAGTTGCAGGAATTATTACTGATGGAGATCTCAGGAGATTGCTGGCAAAAAAAATTGATATTTTCAGATTAAAAGCAAAAGATTGTATGACGAAAAATCCTCTTGGAATTGATGAAGAAAAACTTGCTGTTTATGCACTTGCAATTATGGAAGAAAAAGAAATTACCTGCCTTGTGATAAGAGATAAATATGGCAGGGCAAAAGGGATTGTTCACCTGCATGATGTTTTAGGAAAAAGGCAGTTCAGTCAGGAATTATAATATGGAAATTGGAAAAATCAAACTTGTTGCTACAGATGTTGATGGTGTTTTAACAGATGGGAAAATTTTTTATGATGTATCGGATAAATTCGGAAAAGCATTTTCAGTCAGGGATGGATTTGCATTCCGCCTGTTGAAAATCGCTGGTTTAAAGAGTATGATTATTTCAGGGAAAACCCTTGGGATGATGAAAAAAAGATTTTTTGATGTAAGTGTTGATTTTATTTTTGATGATATTGATGATAAATTAACTCATGTGGAAAGTTTTTGTAAAAAACACCAGTTTGCAATGGAAGAAATATGCTACATTGGAGATGATATTCTTGATATTCCATTGTTGAAAAGGGTTGGTTTTTCTGTTGCTCCATCTGATGCTTCAGAAGATGTAAAAAAAATTGTGATGTATGTGACAAAAAGTAAATCAGGTGAAGGTGTATTACGGGAATGTGTAGAAATTATTTTAAAAGGACAGAAAAAATGGGAAAAATCTATGGAAAACTTTTTGTAATTTTTGTGATTGTGTGTTTTATTCTCATGATGCAGGGTTGTGGTCGTAAGAAGACAACTGCAGAAATTCAACAGATTACGCAGGAGTTAAAAAATTTTAAAATGGAATTTTTTGATAATTCCTTTAGAACCACATTAACGGGCATTGCAGCAGAGAAAAATCCATCAAATTCGCAGGCATCTGTTTCCAGACCATCAATCGAGATTAAAAGTAAAAACTTTATTATGGAAATCAAAACAGGAGCAAAGGGTACCGGTGAAGTTTTTCTTGATCCTTCAACACAGGCAGTCATAAAAATTGTCATTCAGGGTGGCGTGACAATAGTTCAGAAAAATCCCGAGACATCACAGATGAATTTTTCAGCAAGTTGTGAGAAATTGACATATATGGAGAAGGAAGACATTGTTGTGATGGAAGGTTCACCGCAGGTTATTCAGGGGCAAAACCAGTACAGTGCGAACCGTATCACATATAATATGAAGGAAAACAAACTTAACTTTGAGGGCAATGTTCAGGTTCGTTTCAAAAGAGAAAGTTCTGGTAGTAATTAGTTTGATTTTCTTAATCAGTGTGCTGGCCAGTGCTGAAAATGTCCGTATATGTGTATGGGAAGGCACTCAAAAACCTTTACTTGAGTCATTTAAGGGAAAATACAGGGGACAATTATCTCTTGTGAAATTTAATGGTAAATACTTTGTCATTAACACAATGGATATAGAAGAATATCTTTTTGGTGTGATAGGGAAAGAGATGGGACCGTCATGGCCATTTGAAGCACTGAAGGCACAGGCAGTTTGTTCAAGAACCCTGATTTATTACTATAAGGAAATCGCAGCAAAGAAAAAAGCGATTTATGATGTGAGTGATACAATTTACCATCAGGTTTATGGTGGAATTACATCTGAAAATGAGGCACTGGTGAGAGCGGTTGAAGAAACCTCAAATCAGGTACTTGCTGGACAGAATGATAATAATGGATATAATATTATTCCATCCTTTTTCCACGCATGCTGTGGGGGACATACTTGTTCTGCATCAAATGTGTGGGGGATGAGATCCAATGACCTGGTGGGAGTGGAAGACCCGTACTGTAATGGAACTCCTTTCTACAGGTGGAGTAAGACATTTAATAAGGATGAAATCAGCTCAATGCTGGGGATGGATGTTTCTTCAATTACTATTTCTGAGTATGATGAAAGCGGAAGGGCAAAACAACTTGAGTTTTCAGGAAAATTCGGGAAAAAATATATGAGCGCTGAAAAATTTAGAATGCTAACAATCAATGGTTCAACAACATTTTCTTCTTCAAAAACTTTACCGAGCACCATGTTTTCCATTATGAAAAGAGGAAATGATTTCATTTTTAATGGTACAGGTTATGGCCATGGTGTTGGATTATGTCAGTGGGGTGCCAGAAGAATGGCTGAAGAAGGAAAAACATACATTGATATTTTAAAACATTATTTTCCAGCACTTACTCTTATGAGGATCAATAAATCAGGCAATGTTAGTACTCTGGTTCCTTTGGTAGAACCAGAACCATCAAAAGGAGGTTGATATGATTTTTCATTTACAGCCAGTTCATGTGCAGATTGATTCGGGCTTTGAAAATTTTGCTGCTGAAAAATTTACGCGGCTTGAAAGATTTTTTACTGGAGAACCAGAGGTTCATCTGATTGTGAAAAAAGAGAAATTTGAATTTATTCTTGAAGCAAAAATTCAATATCGAAGTTTGAATATTTTTATGAAAACAAAATCCAGTAATTTGAACACTGGTCTGGATGACCTTGTCAATAAGTTGAAAAATCATTTGAGCAAACTTCACGACAAAAAACATAACAAGAAAAACATTCAATCACCAAGGGGTAATATTTATAGCCCTGTGGTAGCGAATGAAACACAGGAGGAACAAACATGAAAATCAGTGAATTTATAACTGAAAAGGAAATTATTATAGGTTTGAAGTCAACAGAGAAACAGGATGTTCTTGATGAACTCCTGCAGGTCCTTGAAAAAAATGGTTTGTTGCAGGACAGGAAGCAGGTACTTGAGACACTTCTTGAAAGGGAAAAGCTTGGTTCTACTGGTATTGGTCAGGGGATTGCGGTTCCTCATGCCAAAACAGACCAGGTGCAAAAACTTGTATGTGCTCTTGGAATTTCAGAAAAAGGTGTAAGTTTTGATTCGCTTGATGGAGAACCAGTTTTCATCATATTTCTTGTACTGGCACCTTCCGGTGCAACAGGAATACATCTGAAAGCGCTGGCAAAAATTGCACGGCTTTTAAAGGATAAAGTTTTTCGTAACTATTTAAGAATGGCAAAGACCCCGCAGGAAGCTTATCAAATTATAAAAGAGGATGAAGAAAGGTTGAACAGCACCGGGTGAAAAATATGAAACGTTTTTCTGGACTTGCTGTATCTTCTGGTATTGCCATTGCAAAACTTTCTCTTTTGAAAAATATTTTTCTGCTTCCTCCTGAGAAGAAGATCAGTGAAGAACTTATTCCACTGGAAATAAAACGTTTTGAAAATGCCCTGAAAAATGCAGAAAAAGATATTCTCGAAACACAAAGAAAAGTGGCATCTGTGCTCGGGAAAAAATATGCAGAGATTTTTGCGGTTCATTCGATGTTTATCAGGGATAAATTTTTGAGGGAGCAGACAATTAAACATATCAGGACAGAACAGATTGAAGCGATACATGCCTTCCATAAAACAATTGAAAAACTTCAAACAATGTTCGGTAAGACAGAACAGGATTTTTCAAAAGACAGAAGACGTGACCTTCTTGATGTTGCTGAAAAAATCTTCTCCTATTTAAGGGAGGATGAAAAGGAAAAAATTTTTAGCCATCCTGTAATTCTTGTTGCTCACGACCTTTCACCATCCCAGACAGTTTCAATAGACAAAAAATATGTTTGTGGTTTTGCTACTGAAATTGGAAGTGAAACATCTCATACAGCAATAATGGCAAAGGCACTTGAAATTCCTGCTGTTGTTGGTCTTGGTGAAATACTTGAGAAGATACAGGATGGTCAGGATGCAATTCTTGATGGCACAGAAGGGCATTTGATTATAGACCCTTCACCTCAGGTGTTAAAAGAATATCAGCAGAAGAAAGAAGAATTCATCAGGCAGAAAAAATATTTTTATCTCACGAGAAATCTTGTACCAGAAACACCGGATGGAGTAAAAATTGATTTACTGGCAAACATATCCCTGCCTGAAGAAGCAACAACTGCACTGAAATATGGTGCTGAAGGGGTTGGACTTTTTAGAACTGAATATCTTTTCCTCAACAGGAATGACCTGCCATCTGAAGAAGAACAATATGAGTCATATAAGAAAGTTGCTTCCATCATGGAAGACAAACCAGTGGTAATCAGGACACTTGATATTGGTGGGGATAAATTTTTGTCAACGTTTCAATCACCTATGGATTTGAATCCATTTCTTGGTTGGCGTGCAATAAGATTCTGTCTTTCTCGTAAGGACATTTTCAAAACCCAGCTGAAAGCAATTTTCAGGGCAGGTGCTTGCAGTAATTTTAAGATTATGATTCCAATGGTTTCCACAGTTGAGGAAATTAAGAAGACACATGAAATTATTGAAGAAGTGATGGAAGAATTAAAAAAGGAAAAGAAACCATTTAAAAAATTACCTGTTGGAATTATGATTGAGATTCCTTCAGCCGCATTGCAGGCTGAAACCTTTGCAAAAATGGCAGATTTTTTCAGTCTGGGAACAAATGATCTTATTCAATATACCATTGCTGTTGACAGGGTGAATGACAAGGTTTCATATCTTTATCAACCATGCAATCCTGCTGTGCTGAAACTTATCTATATGACTGTCAAGGCCGCAATGAGTGCAGGAATTGATGTAAGTGTGTGCGGAGAAACCGCTTCAATACCCGAGACAGCGATATTGTTTGTTGGGCTTGGAATTAAACAACTTAGTATGGCGCCTTCAGCAATTCCTCAAATTAAGCAATTAATTCGAAAAATACCATATACAAAGGCAAAGGAAATGGCTGAAAAAGCATTCAGTTTTTCCACTCATGAGGAAATTTTTGAATTTTTGAAAAAAAATATAGCAAGGACAGGAAAATGAATATCATTGACGACAGAGAAAGCATAAAAAAAATTGATAAAAGCAACATGCTTACATTGCTTGAAAATTTTGATTTGCAATGCCTTGAAGCAAATTCCATAGAAACGGATAATATTCCGATAAAAGAATATGATTGTATTGTTTACGCAGGGATGGGAGGTTCAGCAATTGCCGGAGACATTTTGAAAAATTCTTTTGAACAGGATTTGTCAATACCATTTTTTGTACATAGAAATTATGGATTACCTG
>Ga0078972_1005346_pt1 | contig 32800 bp, 38 predicted proteins | sample YelNatPaOPGAMG01_FD_67568 | JGI IMG/M metagenome (GOLD analysis project Ga0078972, IMG submission 67568) | Hot spring thermophilic microbial communities from Obsidian Pool, Yellowstone National Park, USA - OP-RAMG-01 (SPADES assembly) (version 2) | ecosystem: Environmental > Aquatic > Thermal... | reverse complement strand
TCTCGTCGCCGGCTTCAACCAAGACACCTGTCAGCATCTGTATACCCTCAGATATCCCGTTTGTGATTATAACATCGTCCTCAGATATTTCGCCACCCATCTTATTTAACCGCTCAGCTATAGCCTTACGCAGCTCAGGCAGCCCCTCAGAAGGCCCATACATGTTATGGTCTTCTTGAACCGCCTTTATCAGAGCATCCTTGATGTGCTGAGGCGTCTTAAAGTCGAATTTAACGGGATCACCGATATTCAGAGGTATAATCTTCACACCAGATTTAGAGAGCTTGGCAGCCAACGCAGCGACCTCTCTGATAGCGTACTCAACTTCACCCACTCTAGCAGCCACACTCACCAAACCAATCACACCTAAGCCTATACACCCCACCACTATAAGCCTACCGAATCAACCCAAGGAAAAGGTCAAAAACCCAGATCAACCGACTATAAGAAGGCAGCCCGGTCGTCTAGCGGCCAACCCAAAGGGCTAGGGATACCGGCCTCTGGATCCCGAATGGGTAAGAGGGGTTAGCCGGTGACGGCAGTTCGAATCTGCCCCGGGCTACCAACCTACCTCCGCTTTCACATCTTTCTTGTTGCTGCTCCTACATAGCTTAGTGGAGTTTGTCCTTCCTATCAACAAGTTCTCCTTTAAGATAGGCTTCTAATGCTTCTTCGACATTAGGTTTGTCGGTTACTATTGGTTTGATCCCGTTAGCCCTAAAGTCTTCGTATATTCTCCAACCCATGCCGAAGCTGATCACTACCTCACAATCTTTTATGCTGCTGATCATAGATCTATGGTCGCATTCACCGTGCCTCATTCCTCTACCAGCTACCCTTCTCAACTCCCTATTCTTTATCCTCCCATCCTCCACTTCCACAACTAGGAAAGATCTGGCTCTACCTAAGTGTGGGCTTATCGTCACACCATCATCTGTTGCTATTGCTATCTTCACCTCTCCCACTAGATACACTTATATAGTTATGAATATTTATTCTTTATGATGCCTAGACCGAGGTGCTGCAGAAGGATTTCCATCACACCTAGAGTCCTCTACTATAAGCCGAGAGGTATACCGCTAATAGATTTAGATGAGGTGGTTATCGCAGCAGACGAATTAGAAGCCTTACGGTTATCCGATCTTTTGGGCCTAGAGCAGACGAAGGCTGCGGAGCAGATGGGCATCTCACAGCCAACCCTAAACAGAATCTTAACAGCAGCCCGCAAGAAGATCGCAGACGCCTTGGTCAACGGCAAAGCTATCCGAATCGAAAGGGAGGTGAGATGTTAAGTGAGATATGGTAGAACAGAGGCGAAAAGGAAGTTCAAGTGCTATGAGTGCAACCACACTTGGGACGAACCTTATGGAACAGGAAGACCAAGAAACTGCCCCAAGTGCGGCAGCACAAACATCCATAGAGCGCCTGAAGACCGTGGATATACGAGACGAGCAAAATCTTCTAGTAGTTAATGCTCAGCATCTAATGTACGTTTATAGAATCGATAATCCGCATTTTTCTGTTTTTCCCAATAGCGAGTAAATACCTTTATGTTGCCTTATTTGTAAGGTGATCAGATCGGTTTGGGGTAGATTATGTCCGGCAGCATCAGAGATGTTATGGAGGATTTCGCTAAAGGCGGCTTCACACTCTTTATCGGAAATAGCGCCGCATCAATCATATTGGCGGTAGGCTCCATCATCGTAGCTAGGCTCATCGGGCCCGAAGGGTTGGGGCTGTATGCGCTCTCACTCACCATCCCATCGATCCTCGTAGGTCTCATAGACCTCGGGATAAACCCTGCTGTAACCTACTATTCAGCCAAGCTTAGGGTTGAGGGTAGATTAGAGCTACTCTCTAAGACGCTCAAAGCAGCGTACATCAATAGGGTAAGCGTAGGGCTTTTGGTTACGGTTGTCTTTTTCTTCTACTCCAACCACATATCATCTTTTCTAAATAGACCTGAAGCTTCCACACTAATCCAGATCTCATCGCTGTTGATCATTGCGCAGTCACTCTTTAACCTAAATAACTCCGCTTTTTTAGGGCTTGAAAAAAATGGGAGCTATTCAAAGTCTTTAATCGTCCAAAGCGTAGGGAAGCTTATTCTATCGCCTCTTCTTGTGTTAGTCGGTCTAGGTGTTGGCGGCGCGCTTATTGGGCATGTTGGAAGCTTCTTCTTAGCCTCTATCATTGGCTGTTTAGCGCTCTACAAATACTCCCTAGCCTTAACCAAACCTTCGCAAGGAAGCCTCGCTGAGAGCCTAAAGCTGATGGTGAGCTACGGCTTTCCCCTCTACTTATCAAGCGTTCTCACCATAATCATCGCCCAGTTCAGAATACTTATACTAGCATTCTTCTCGTCTGATGCAGAGATAGGCAATTTCAACGTAGTCTTGACGCTCGCTTCTATGATGAATGTGCTGGTCTTCCCTCTCAGCGCGCTCTTCCCAGCATTCTCAAGGCTCAAAAGCGAATACGATCTCAAAATGATGTTCAGAATATGCGTGAAGTATGCTACACTCTTCATCATACCAGCCACAATAGTGGTTATGGTCCTATCTGAAGAGATCGTCTTCACACTCTACGGCAGAGCTTTTACTCTAGCCCCTCATTTCCTCACGCTTTACATGATTCAGTTCCTTTATGTGGCTGCAGGTCTCTTCGTTTTAACCTACTTGTTTAGTGGGGTTGGTAAGACTGGGGTCGTCTTCAGATCAGAGCTTATTGACATAGGGCTCTTCCTACCGCTCGCAACCTTGCTTACGATGTATTACAAAGTGGAGGGTATGATCATAGCTTCTCTAATAGCGTATCTAGCAGCACTACTCTACAGGCTTGCCGTGGCCATAAACGATCTTAAGGTGAGTATAGATTACAAAGCGTCTTCACTAATAATCTCAGCCGCTTTAATGGCAGCCCTACCAACCTTAGCAATCCACACACTAAGGCTAGGTAATCTACTAGCCTTGGTGATTGGTGCTTTGCTCTACTTTACCTTCTACATAACCCTACTCCCACTCTTAGGCGCCTTAGATGAAAACGATGTTGAAAACTTAGAGCAGATCGTAAGTAAACTCGGTTTACTATGGCCAATATCTAGACCGATCTTAAACTACATCAGAAAGCTTGCAAAGTTTAGACTGCGAAATCGATAGTGGAATCTACTCGGTTCTTCCGAAGCATCTATCCGATTAACTCATAGAGTCTTCTGAGTTCTCAGAGTGGGGTCGGTGGGATTTGAACCCACGATCACATGGGCCCGAGCCATGTAGCCTAGACCAGACTAGCCGACGACCCCGCTCTGTACACTAACAAAGCTTCCACTCAGCTTATATTTATGCTAAGGGCTCTTGCATTCAGTTCGGCTTATATAATACGCTTCCTACGTCTTCGCCTACGCTGTAGCCTTTGAGCCGCCTTGTAAGCTCTTCTGCGAACCTCTTGGATGATAGTGTATCGATAAATCTTCGCACCGCAACCCTACTTAGCTTCTCAACTGGTATGAGAAAGTCGAATCTCTCTTCGGCGAGAGGTATGAAGTCGAGATCGTACGCAGAAGCCCAAGCTTCGACACCCACACCAACATCAGCCCTACCCTGCGCTACAGCCGCAGCTACTGCTGAATGTGTCTTCGCTTCTCTAGTGTAGCCTCTAATCCTCGAAACCGCTTCGCTGAGGGGTATTAGTGTTGATAGGTTGTGATCTATCAGCACCCTAGTCCCAGAGCCCTTATTCCTGTTTATGAAGACCACATCATCTCTAAGCAGATCCTTAAACGAGCGTATATTCTTCGGGTTACCCTTCTTGACTATAAAACCCTGCATCCTTGAGTAACCCCTAATTAGAACAGCGCTCTTCTGCAGACCGTAGACTTCGATAAAGGGCGTATTGTATTTTAGGGTCTGCTCGTGCAATAGGTGTGTTCCAGCTATATCTGCTTCACCCCTCTTGACAGCGAACCAACCCATAAGACTGCCCACATTCACTATCTTAGCGCTTAACCCAGCGATCTCTGTAATCAAACTAACACCAGGGCAGTGGCTGCCTATGATAACCAAATCAACAAGCTTAACCCTCTGAGAGAGAAGATAAACATCAACAACCTCCCCCTCATCCAGAAACTCCCTATCCTCACCAACCTCAATGAAGCCATCAGCAAAGCTGAGCGCAGAAGCAGCACCTGGGCTCCCTAACACAGGGTAAGCGACCAACCCCCGTGGCGATGAGACTAGGTGCACAGGCACATACTCTCTTTTACCACGCCCAGCAGGAACACGGTAGGGTAGATGCGCGCGTTGAATACTCTCCACCTCGCCCCTGAATCCAGCTAGCTTCTGTATGATCGGTCTAGCGAAGACGTAGAAGGCTATCATAGCGGAGAGCGGGAAGCCAGGTAATCCTATGAAGATCTTACCATCCACCACACCAGCAACCGTAGGCTTCCCAGGTTTGATTCTCAGCCCGTGTACGAGGAGCCCGGGCTTACCTAGCTCATCCACTACCCTATAGATTATGTCCCCTAAACCAGCGGAGGTGCTACCTGAAGTTATGATGATATCTGACTCTCTTAGGGCTGAGGCTACAGCACCTTTTACTTCCTCGAATCTGTCTCCAAGTATACCTAGGTACTTTGCTGAGCCTCCGCTTTCTTCTACCAGGGCTTTGAGCGTGAAGCCGTTTACATCATACACCTTCCCATACGGTAGGTTTGTGCCCGGTGGTTGAAGTTCGTCTCCGGTCGAAAAGATTGAAACATTCGGTCTTCTGTATACTTTAACCTTGCTGTAGCCTGAAACTATCAGCACAGCTATCTCTCTGGGTGTTAGTAGGGTTCCTTGGTGTAATACGATGTCTCCTACAGTCAGATCTGCTCCAGCTTCTCCTACATTTTCGCTTGGGGCTGTGCTTCTGTAAACCAGTATGTAGTCTCCTTCTCTTTTTGTGTATTCAACCATAACTACAGAGTCGGCGCCTTTGGGTAGGGGTGCTCCTGTTGCAACCTCAACCGCCTCGTTTAATCTAACCTCTACCTCCGGCTTCTGCCCCACTTCAACTCTACCGACTACCTTTAGCCTAACTGGGTTGTCTTCGTCAGCACCAGCAAGAGATCTTGAATCGACAGCATACCCGTCGACTTCAGATCTGTCAAAGGGTGGTGAATCGGCTTTAGAGTAGATCGTTTCAGCTAATATTCTTCCAGCTGCCTCTTCGAGGTTAACCTCCTCTACGCCGAGTGGCTTTAGGCCGCCGAGTGCTTCTGCTATTCTACCTATCCCTTCTTCTACACTCAGCAGCCTATGAAAGACCACAGCCAACTTTAACCACCATGCTTAGAGAGGCGCCTCTATAGGTTGGATAAGATACGCTTCAACTTCGTCTCCTTCATCAAACCCCTCCACATTCTCTTCCACTATGATCATCGCGTTGGCCTTCGTCATAGATGAGAGCAAACCTGAGCCTGTTAACTTAATCGGCTCTATAAGGTAACCTGAAGGGCTGGGCATAACCCTCGCTCTAACAAAGCAGCGATACCCGACCTGTGTGGCAAGTTTTCTAGTCAGCCTACCCCTTACTTTAGGTTTCGGCTCCGGCTTTGTGCCGTAGATGAAGTTTATCACCTCATCTACGAAGACTTCGAAACCCACAAGCGCTGCTACTGGGTAGCCTGATAGTATGAATATGGGTTTACCATCAACCACACCAGCCCCTGTTGGTTTCGCTGGTCTCATGGCTACGCCGTGCACGATTAAGCCAGGTGAGCCGAGCTTTTGAACCGCCTCTGGCGTAAGATCTTTTTCACCTAGGCTAGTTCCCCCAGTTGTGACTATGATATCACAAATCTCTAATCCAAGCCTTAATCTCTCTATTATCTTGTTTAACTCATCTTCTACTGTGCCTAGGTCTACGGGTATGCAGTTTCTCTCTTTTATTAGCGCTGTTAGCATAGGTTTGCTGCTGTTCACTATTTCGCCTAGCTTCACTTCCTCTCCGAGTTCCTTAAGTTCGCTTCCTGTTGATAAGATGCCTATTCTAAGTTTGCGGTAAGCTTTCACTTTAGTTATGTTTGCTGAGGCTAAGGCGCCTATATGCCAAGGTTTCATCCTTGTGCCTTTTAGAAGCAGAGGTTTACCTTTTGCAAAGTCTTCCCCTTGCTTGGAGACGTTCCTCCACTTTGCCACAGGGCTGTAGATGAGGACTTTGTCTCCGACCCTTTTTGTCTGCTCTACCATGACTACGGCATCCGCACCTTGCGGCATAGGTGCTCCTGTAAATATCTCAACAGCAGTGCCTGAAGAGATCTGCAGTATCTGGGAGGGTTCTTGTCCAGCCTCTGATTTGCCGATGACGGTCAGTTCTATTGGGTTAGTTGGCGTAGCACTAAAGGTGTCTGATGATAGGACCGCATACCCCTCTACAGCTGAGCGGTCAAAAGGAGGCACATCTATTGGTGAGATGACGTCTTCAGCCAGCACTCTGCCGACACATTCACTTAAGGGTACGTCCTCAACCTCGATAGATAAGTTGAGGCTCCCCTTTATCTTTTCAAGGGCCTTATTCACTGTTATGAGCTCTGGGAAGCCGGACATCTTCTGCCTAACCATCACTACCCGTTATTTATACATGGACCCCTTAAACCTTTACCAGATGTTCAAAGACCTTACTCTTAAGAGTGGTTAACGCGTGTTCAGCGACTTCTAGAGGTGCACTGCCTGATGCAAACTCGGGTTTTCCTCCGCCTCGCCCGCCAAAGCTCTGAAGCACATCTTTCAATAACGCACCACAATTAAGCGCTAAATCCTTGCTTCTGCCCAGCACAAAGAAAGCATCTCTCTGCTCATCAACCAGCAACACGACGCTTCTTCCCTTTGCTATGGTTTCGCCAGCGTAGTCCATAAGAGCTTTACGCTCCACCTCTTTGTAAAGAGCGGCGTACACCTTGATTCCATTAACTTCTTCTGGCTCTATTCGCTCAAGTATGAGCTTAGTTAGGTGGGCTGCTCTTCTTCTAAGGTCTTCTACTTCTTGCTTCAGATTGATCGCCGTTTGTAGGACTGTCTTTTGGGATGCGCCTAATGCCTCGCTCACTCTCATATGTAGGGCTATGGTTTCTGCCGCATATTCTTTAGCTTTCTCACCTACTTCAAATCTAATCTGGTAAAGCTCTTCGCCAGCCTTCGAGAAGCCTGTAACGAATATGCATCCGCATTCTTTTGTGTTGCTCACGTGCTTTTTTGTGCAGGCTGAGTAGTCGTATCCCTCTACTTCTATGACTCTTACTCTGCCAGTTATTCTCTCATCGTAGGATCTTAGGTTGGGAATAGCTTTCTTCGCCTCCTCCAGATCCTCGAAGAACCATTCCTTGACTTCTCTGCCTTCGTCTATCACCCTATTCGCAGCCTTGACAGCCTCGGCGACTACTTCCCAGTCCAACCTTGGTGTGCGTAAATAGAGGGTGTTGCCCTTCTCATCGTGCACAACTTTGATAGCTGAAGCTTCTGGTATTAGCCGCTTTATACTAGCCATAAGTATATGCTCAGCGGTATGCGCCTTCTCCAACCTCTGTCAACTACACCTTCTTGATAAAAGAATTTAAGTACATCCTATGTTGCTTAATGAAGTATGCGAGCGTATGTCCTTCTTACAACAAGACCCGGCACTTCCGAAGAAGTTGTGAGTGCCATAAAGGCTGCACGTAACATTAAGGGTGTTGTGCAAGCTGACTCCGTTTATGGGCGCTTTGATGCTGTAGTTGTGATCGAGGCTGAAGATCTAGAGACCATCAGTAAGACGCTATATAAGGTTATAGAGAAGATGCCTAACATCGTCCACACCGAAACTCTGCTTACCGTCTTCTAGCAGGTGCTTTCACCCCATGGCTATCAGAGCCTTCGTGCTGCTCACAACCAAACCCGGAACCTCCCAAGAAATAGTTACCTCCAGACGGATAAAGGGGGTAAAGATGGCGAGCTCGGTCTTCGGAAGGTTTGATGCTGTTTTGGTCATCGAGGCGAAAGATCTGCAGGAGCTAGCTAAGATCATCTACGAAGTCATCGCTACACACCCTAATGTTGTGCATACAGAGACCTTGATCTCAGTCTTCCCACCCGGAACTCATAGAGTAGAGAGCTAGTATCTTGGTGACCGGGTTGGCGAATATAGAAGGGATCATACTCTTTAATCTAGCGAAAGGCGGTGAAAGAGAGGTTCTTGAACAGATTAAGGGTCTGGATGGTGTGAAGAAGGTCTTTGACATTAACCTTGCCCCAAGAGATAGCCTCCCTCACCTCAGCCCCGCTTAGGCTCCCGTCATACTCCACGGCTGTCGTTATGTAGACCGCGTAATCTAAGCCTCCTCTGAACTGGTTCCACCAGAGCGTGTGGTGCTTAGAGATGCCCCCACCTATCATCAGCGCCCCGCTCCTCTTAGCCTTAAAGACTATCGAAGCAAGTTCCTCTTCGTCCCCTAAAGGATCTATCATTATGCTCTTATGCCTCTGCCAGTAGAGCCAGAGCTGACTGCCTACCGCGCCGTCGGTTAGGCCGGGGATGAAGACCTTCACACCTTTCCTCCAGCACCAATATAATATCGAGGATTCGTCTTGGATGTGCTCACCCAGCTTAGCCGCCAACAAGCTAGATGTAATCCTACACCCATCTGGTATGATCTTTTCGAAGAGGGGTTGTAGATGCTTCTCGAGGAGCGGACCATAGGAGTCTCTGGGTAGAATTATGTTACCAAGCCTGTGGTACCCCTTTCTATACAATGTTTTGTCGTTGAGCTGAAAGGAGCCGTGGAAGTAGGCGCCCCAGCATCTGGCTAGGTCGTGATCTAATGTGCCGCAAGTAGTTATGATGACATCAACAAGCCTCTGTTTAACAAGCTCCCTTATGACCCCCCTTAGACCAGTCGCTACTGGCGCTGCTGGGAAGGATAGGAACTTTACACACCGTTTATCTTTGACCATCTGCTCAAGTACATCCACAGCCTCTGCTAAGAGCCTTCCTGTGAAGCCACCCGCTCTCCTCATCTGCCTAACAAGGGCATCGCAGGTCATAGGTTTGCTCAGCTCTATATCATCAACTTTAACCAACATATTGCTTCACCTTCGCCAATATTTTATCTACTTCCATCTGAGGGAAACCCAACCCCGCACTAAGAATCTCTTTAGCCCTTTCAACATCACAGATCTTCGCATAGATCTCTTCACAAGCTTCTCTAACCTCCCAAGGGTAGAAGACCCAACCCCTTACCTTCTGCAGATAGTAGTCTGGCACATAGGTTGTCCCCTCTTTTACAAGTAGGGTTGCGCTCCTAACCTCTTTAGCGCCGTATTCTCTGGTTAACTGAACAACGGTGGTTAAGCTCTGCCCAGAATCCACTATATCATCCACGATCAAGACCCGTTTACCCCATATACATTCTTTCGGCGGCTTCTGATACACCTCAACGCCCCTTCTTAAACCAACCTTCTCATAAGACCTCAAGTTCACTGTGTAGACTTTACTTATGCTCAATCTATCAGCCACCAAAACCCCGATTACAGCCCCTCCCTTCATAACAGCCAATAGTGTATCGGGTTGATGTGAGTTGTGGATGCGCTCAGCCAGATCTGAAGCATAACCCTCAACTTCAGCCCAGCTTAGAGATAGGTAGGTCGCCCCTTCTAAATCTACACTTAACATCGCCTCTACTATAGGTTTAGGGGGTTATAGTTATTCCTTTAGGGGGCTTACGGAGTTAATAGTGAAGCGATCCACACTACGAGATATGCTACGATAAGCAGCACACCAGTAAATATAGCGGTCTTCACCGTGCTCGCCATCGCCGGTATCATCCCCAAGTTATCCTCGTATTTCGCTTTAAGCACCTTATAGGCTATTCTAGCGTGTGGTATGGTAGCGAGCCCTATCAAAGCGGTTAGAGGTATGATGTTTGTAGCAGAAGATATTACCAAGACGATGTATGCCGATGCGAAGATGTATTTTAAGACCCGCGCAGCCCTCTCCTTCCCCAACCTAGCCACAACGTGATATCTCCCAAACTTCACATCAGCTTTCGTATCTGGAAACTCGTTGACATAAAGTACTGCTGCTGTCAGTATACCGGTTACCGAGCAGAAGAAGAACGCCCTCAACCAATACACCTTTAGGAGTCATCCTCCCGCTGGGCAAGATGCCGCTCCCACCACTGAAGGGTGTGCGCTCTGTTTCAACGTCGATGCCACTACGGTAGTCAAAGTAGTCGTTTAAAACGTTAGCAGCAGCGTGTAGCGCTGCAACACCCACCAGCGTTAAGATCGCATAGAGAGGGTTAAAGTAACCATCCTTTAGGGCGACTAGAATGCCTAAGATCGTGAAGACGATGGAGAGTATAAGGAAGGGTGGTCTTAGTTCCTCGAACCAAACCCTAACCTTGCTCATCTAATCCCCCCTCTCCATCAACCAAGATATATGTGTTAAACGCTCCTCTTAACTTTATATTCACTTAAACAAGTTTGGCTACAGAAGAATCTGTCTTCGTCCTTAACTAAGTTCGCTTCCTCTTTAATCTCCTTTCTACAATTGAGGCATTTGACCTTAACACCGACACCAACTCTAGCACTAAACCCCCCGCGATCAACCGGATTGTCAATAATCAAGCTTGATTTTAGCGATTCAACGCCATCTAAAGCGGCTAACTTCTCACCGAACTTCTGTATACCCTTCACATCGTTCGCCGTAGCTAAGATGATGAGGTCATATTCGCCGAAGGTCTGGTAAACCGCATCTACCTCAGGGAGGTTGGCTATGTTCTTTAAGATTTCTTGCATCTTCGGTGCCTTCACTTTTAATGCTAGGAATGCTGCTGCGCAATCAATCTTCCTAAGGTTTAAAGAGGCTTTAACTTGCAGCACACCCATCTCTTTTAGCTTCTTTAACCTACTTCTTACGGTCGGCTCGCTTATGCCAAGAGATGCAGCGATATGCTTTGTTGGCAGCCGCCCATCTTCACGTAACGCTTTAGCGATGCGGTAATCGAGCTCGTCAAGCATCATCCATCCATCAACCAACCCACACGGCTCTGTTAAGATCGCTGACCACTATCCGCCAACTACACTTATAAATGATGTTCCCTACCACACACTTGATATGAGCTTAGACCCAGATCTCGCTAAACTAGCTGTGGATCACGGCCTCTCTCTAGGTGCTGATTATGTGGAGGCGAGGCTGCACCACATATTAGAGGTCGGCTGCCTACTTAGAAACTCAAGCCCAGAGCCAACCATACTAGTTGACTCAAATGGGTTGGGTATTAGGGCACGTTATAAGGGTGCTTTAGCCTTCGGCGCTTCCAACACCCTGTCAACTCAATCGGTCAAGGAGCTTGTAGAAGAGGTGGTTAAAAGGGCTAAAGCGTCCATTAGGCTAGTAGGCGAACCCATCGAATTCAGCGGCGAAGAAATGGGTAGGGGGAGTTGGTCAGCTGAAGAGAAAGAGAGACTTGAGGATATAGGTGTGCAGACGATGCTCAAGCACTTAAGAGAGTTAGATGATGTCATAAAAGATGGCTTCCACGGCGTTTCATTCACAAACAGGTTGCTGATGATAGAAACCTCTGTAGAAGAGAAGTTCTACGTAAACAGCGATGGTGCTGAGCTACGTAGCAGAGTGCCGAGGCTGAGCATATCATCATTCATCAACGCCAGCTACAACGGAAAGAACTACGCCATAACGATTCCAGCAGGCTACTCCTCCATAGGTGAGAGCGGAGGATGGGAGGTCGTGAAGCGCCTAGACCCATACACCTTCTTCAGAGAAGAAGGCTCTAATCTGGCAAAGGCTGTAAAGAGCGAGCGCAAACCCCCCTCAGAACCAGTTGACGTAGTCCTTGGACCGGATGTCGTAGGTTTAGTTGCCCACGAATCTTCTGGGCACCCTGCTGAGGCAGACCGCATACTTGGAAGAGAAGCCGCTCAAGCTGGGGAATCTTACCTAAAGAAAGACAGCTTGGGGCTAAAGGTTGGGAGCAGCGAAGCGTATGTGAGTGATGACCCAACTATACCGCACTCCATGGGCTTCTACCTCTACGATGAGGAGGGTGTGAAGGCTAGAAAGAGGCGGCTCATAGAAGCGGGTGTGATAAAGGAGTATCTACATAACCGCGCTACCGCAAACGTTTTCTCAACAAAAAGTAATGCTGCGTCGAGAAGCGTAGCCTACAACCGTGAGCCCATCATAAGGATGGCAAACACCTATGTTGAGCCCGGAGACTATAGTTTTGAGGAGATGCTTGAAGGCATCAAGTTAGGCGTCTACATAAAGTCGTTTATGGAGTGGAATATAGATGATGTGAGATTCAACCAAAGATACGTAGGGTTAGAAGCTTATCTGATAGAGCGAGGCGAGCTCAAAGAAGGTGTGAAAGCACCTATTCTGGAGGTTACAACACCAAAGTTCTGGAGCAGCCTTGACGCCAGAGGTAAAGACATTCAGTTTAGGGCTGCGAGCTGCGGGAAAGGCGATCCTATGCAGGGAGCTCCTGTTTGGACCGGCGGTCCTCACATTAGGCTTAGAAATATAAGGTTGGGTGCGAGGTGAAGATGCTTGGATCTTGAGCCTATAGCGTCAGAGGTTCTCGGCGAGCTCGTTAAATTAGGTGCTGAAGATGCTTCAGTGATCGCAGCGCAGAGTTTCGAGAGGATGGTGAGGTTCAGCAACAACACCATATCTGTAACCAAGTCCATAAAGGATGTTGTCGTCTTCGCATACGCCGCCTTAAATAAGCGTAGGATAATGGGCTCAACCTCTAACCCCTCTCAAAACGCGCTTAAAGAGTTCGCCCGACGGCTTATCGAATCTTGCAAAATTCTTGATGCAAGCCCAGAATATGCGCCTCTACCGAAAGGGCCATTCACCTACCCAACACACACAAACTACGACCCAAAGATAGAGTCGTGCGAAGAAGGGGTTTTGGAAGAGTACGTTAAGCAAATCATAGACCAAGCGATCAAAGCTGGCGGAGAAAGAACCGCAGGAGCATTAACCGCTGAAGCCAGCAGGATAAGCATCGCAACTACAGGCGGTATTAGGCAAAGTGACCGATCCACTAGAATACTGCTCAACCAAAGAGTCTTTGTAGGCGATGCTAGTGGACACGGGTTAGCTTGCTCAACACGCCTCAACACATTTAACCCTCTAGCTGCTGCTGAAGAAGCGGCTGAATACGCTAAGAAGGCTGTAAACCGAGGCCCGTGGAGCGAGGGAGTATATGATCTGATCCTCTCGCCTACGGTAGCGGCTGACCTTATTCAGCACGTAGGTGAAGCAGCCTCAGCCTTTGCTGTCGAATCAGGCATCTCATTTCTGGTGGGTAGGGTTAATGAGGAGGTAGCCTGCGATCTACTTACCCTTGTAGATCACGGTGTGGCAGATGGGGCGGTGAACACAAGGATCTTTGACGATGAGGGTGTAGCCACTAGGGATAATGTGATTATCGAGAGGGGTATACTTAGAACCTACCTTCACAACTCGAGCACAGCGAAGAGGTTTAATGCATCGACGACAGGCTCTGCTGGGATAATAGACCCCCATCCTTGGAACCTCGAAGTGTACCCTGGGCGCTACAGCCCAGACGAAATGATAAAAGAGGTGAAGGAGGGTTTTCTCATAACTAACAACTGGTACACCAGATTCCAGAATCTTAGGACGGGCGATTACTCCACCCTTCCCAGAGACGCAACCTTCTACATCAAAGACGGTGAAGTAAAGTATTGCGTAGCGGGGCTTAGGATAAGTGACAGCCTACCTAGGCAGCTAAAGAGCATCTCAGCCATCTCAAAGGAGCGTAGGTGGATCTACTGGTGGGAGGTCACCACACCGACTCTAGCACCCTATCTGCTCATTAAGCAGGTAAATGTAACTAAGGCAGTTGGGTGAACCGCAAATATTTTAAAACCATAAAAACTATACCTACGTCCACTAAAGGGCGATGACAAAATGCCAGAATCATCGACAACCATACTTATAGGTAAGAAGCCTGTGATGAACTATGTTCTCGCGTGCCTAACCATGATTCAGAACGGCGCCAGCGAGGTCGTCTTGAAAGCTAGGGGCAGAGCGATAAGCAAAGCAGTCGACACAGCTGAGATCACACGCAAAAAGTTCGCACAAGATATCGTAGTGAAGAACATAAAGATAGACACGGAGCAGATAAAGAACGCTGAGACAGGCAACGTCAGCAACGTCAGCTCGATCGAAATCTACTTGGGGAAAGCGGCTTAAAGCCCCTTTCCTAATTTTTTCTAAATTTTCTTTTTTAGAGCATATAGGTTTATTTACCCTTATTCGCCCTCCACTGTACGGATGCCTATAAAGACCCCCATCTGCTCCTTCGACGCTAAGACTGGCATACTCTGCCCTAAATGTGAAGCTAGGCTTAGAGGGGGTCATATTAGTGAGCTTGATGTTGAAGCTTCGATCAAGTTGACTAAGTTGTCTGAAAAGCTGCCTGAATTAGAGAGGGTTTCTCTCATCAGAGCTCAGGCTGTGGATGGCGTATATGTGCTGACCTTTGCTGCTGGTAATCTTAGCATCCTTCGCTCGAATCCGTCTATCAGTAAGAGTATCGATGAGGCTATGGGTGGTAAGACGCTTCTTATAGAAGCGGAGTCTACTGACAGAAAGCTTCTTGAAGACCTCTTCTACCCTATAAGGATCTTGACGGTTAATATAGTCTGGCTACCTGATGGTAGCAAGCTTACGAAAGTGATAATCCCCAGGCGGCTTAAGCAGTCTAAGGACGCATACAGCATCGCAGCTTAGCGAAGACCAGATTGGGCAGAGTGTTAGGGTAGCTGGTTGGATCGAGGATATACGCCCCTTAGGCTCTCTAGCGTTTATCACGGTGCGGGACGCCACAGGCATAATACAGCTCCTCCTCCGCAAAGAGATGGGTCAACTATACGAAGAGGCGCTCAAAACACCCCGCCAAAGCATAATTACTGCATATGGTGTTGTGCAGAAGAGCAGAGCAAAAGCGGTTAAAGTTGAGATCGAAGTGAAAGACTTCAAGGTGCTCTCTTACGCCACACACCCCCTACCAATAGACCCGACAGGTAGAACACCAGCCTCATTAGACCTACGAATCAGCGCAAGAGCGCTTGATCTAAGAAATCCTAGCGTAGCAGCGGTCTTCAAGATCCGCCACACCGCGCTGCAATCTATAAGGCGTAGCCTAATAGACGAGGGTTTCCTTGAGGTTCAGACGCCTAAGATCATCGGGCAAGCTGCCGAAGGTGGTGCTACGCTATTCGCACTCGACTATTTTGGTCGCCAAGCCTACTTAGCGCAAAGCCCACAGCTATACAAGGAGCAGCTCACACTCGCCTTAGAGAAGGTCTTTGAAATCTCTAGCTTCTTTAGGGCTGAGAAGTCGAATACGAGAAGGCATCTTAGCGAGTTCGTAAGTGTTGATATCGAAGCGGCATACTATGATATGGAGGATGTGATGGGCGTCTGCGAAAGGTTGGTTGCGCGCTGTATAGAGGATGTGTTAGAGCAGAATAAATCTGAACTCACTGTACTCAGGCATAACTTAGAGAAACCGAACCTACCCTTCCTAAGGATCACATATAAAGATGCTATAAAAGATCTGCAGAAGGCTGGCTACGGGATAGAGGATGGTGAAGACCTCACAGACTCAGCTCTAAAGGTTCTCGGCGAGATCCACAAAGGCTTCTACTTCATAACAGACTGGCCGCCTCATCTTAAACCCTTCTACATAGATGTGGAAGGCGACCACTCAAAGTCCTTTGATCTACAGTATGGGGCGCTAGAACTTGCTTCTGGCGGTAGGAGGATATCAAATAGGCAGAAACTTGAGGCTAGGATGGTGGAGCTGGGCTTAAACCCAGCCTCCTTCTCAGAACACCTTAAAGTCTTCGACTGGGGTATGCCACCACACTCAGGCTGGGGCCTCGGCTTAGACCGGCTTATGATGGTTCTGACTGGGAAGGAGAACATTAGGGAAGTGGTGCTGTATCCAAGAGACACGGTAACCCTCACACCCTAACAACAACTATAATAGCCAACAGCATCATATTATTTTGGTTGCTTTGAAGAAGACGGGCGAAGTCTACCTTCCTCTACACTACGGCCACGCACCAGAGTGGCTCACAAAAAGAATGAAGGCTCTAGCTGATGCTATGCTGAAGATAATGTATAGAGAAGAAGGTGCGTCAGGCATATTAAAGAAGCTGAGCTCACCTCTCTGGTTTCAAGCTTTTGGCTGTGTGCTCGGCTTCGACTGGCACTCCTCAGGCTTAACCACAGTAGTTTGTGGAGTGCTGAAGGATACGCTTAGATTTGAGGAGCACGGAGTGGAAGTTGCTGGCGGGAAGGGGAGGTCAGCGTTAAAGGCGCAGACAGATATAGAGAAGATTTGTGAAGCCCTCTCTCTACCAGAGCATACAGTCAACGAACTAAAGTATAGCAGCAGAATGGCAGCTAAAGTGGACACAGCAGCCATACAATGCAACTACCCCATCTACCACCACGCGGTATTCATATCGGAGAGGGGTGAGTGGTGCATAATCCAGCAGGGGTTGAATGTAGAGGAGAGGTTAGCGAGGCGATACCATTGGCTTGGTGCTCAATTGGAGAGCTTCGTCTGCACACCACACAGCGGTATAGCCGCACCCAGATTGGAAGCGAGAGTGCTGGATATGACAGCAAAAGAGTCGGAAGAGGCTAGGCGTATCGCAGTAGACCTCGTAAGAGGGAGGCCTGAAAACCTTATCGGCTCCATAAGGTTGTTGAGTGGGCAGCACGTGCTGGACAACTGGGTTAAATCTTCTGAACCGACCGAAACCTACCCCAGCTTTGATATGCCGAGGCGGCTTGATTGGAGCATATTCAAGAAGCTGTATGATATTCAACCCAGAGACTATGAAGATCTCCTAGCGGTTAGAGGTGTAGGTCCGGCGGTGGTTCGTGCTCTAGCGCTTGTTTCACAGCTCATATATGGTGCACCGCCATCTTGGAGAGACCCAGCAAAGTTCACCTTCGCGCACGGCGGTAAGGATGGTGTACCATACCCTGTTAACCTCTGCTGCGTGTCTATGTGCTCTGTAGGTGTACCTAAGATGAGTTATGGGGTCGCCTTCTAACCCATCTGCACCACACTGAAAGAAGATCAATTCAGGCTCAACTCTTCTTGCGAACTCCTCGACTTCCTTAAATGCTTCGACGAACTCTTTGTCGGTTGAGCCTGGTGGTAGAGGTATGTTAAGTTTTGTTTTTGGTGCTTGTGGTGAGCCGTCTTCTTCTCTGAAGCCTGTCCCTGGATAGAGGTATCTTCCGTCTTCGTGTATATCTGCTATCCACACCGCTGGGTCATCATAGAATTCGTAAAAAACACCGTCTCCGTGGTGTGCATCTATATCCACATAAAGTATCCTGTTGAGACTATACTTCTTCTTAGCGTACACTATGGCTACCCCTATATCGTTAAAGACGCAGAACCCAGCTGCTCTATCTCTCCTTGCGTGGTGCAGCCCGCCCACTGGTATGAAGCAGTGCCCCACCTCTCCACTCATCACTTTATCAACGGCATCTACAACAGAGCCTACTACGTAGCTCGCTGCTTCAAAGACGCCTTTAAAGGCTGGTGTATCTCCATAATCAAGCAGCCCGCTGCCTATCTCAGACATCTTCTTAACGAAATCTATGTACTCTTTTGTGTGAAATAGCTCAAGCAAATCCTCAGACGCTAAGACTGGCTTCATAACCCTGATTTCTCTTCTCTCTAGAAGCCCAAGGATTTGAACAGCCTCCCAAAAAGAGCTTATGCGCTGCCTGTTGAACTTATGTGGGTCTGGGAAAGCATATCGTAGAAGTTCTTCGCCGTAGTATAGTCCTATGTCGCCCAAGTTTCCTCCCGATATCTATTTGTTACATCTTATATTTCAGAGTGACTTTTTCTCTAGCTTTAGCAAGGTCCTCCGCGCTATCTATTGTGAAGAAGGATTCGAGGTCAGGGTCGAGCGGCTTGATCTCATCCTCAACGCTCACATATCTTATGGAGTAGAGGTTATCCACAACAGGGAGCAGATTATCTTCGGTTTGATGCTTGGATGCCACGGCGATGAAACTCTTTCTCCTATACACAGCTAGAAGCGGCTCTATCCTACCATTAGACCATTTGGGTAGGGCAGCATCATACCCCTTTGCATACTCGAAGAGCGCGTGGAGTACATTCGGCTTAATGAAAGGCAGATTCTCTCTGAGCACCAAGCAGTGCTCGCTCCTACTAGCTTTAAACCCCACCAGAAGGCTTGACACAATAGTCGGGTTTCGGTTCTCTATTATGATCTTAACCCCAAAGGTTGAGATCGCCTCTATCAGCTTAAGGCTAGGCTCTCTCCTAAAGATCACGTAGATAGCATCGGCGACTGTCCAAACAGCGTCAAGCAGATACTCGAGCACCGTGCTATCCTCTTCTGGATGAAAGAACCTTTTAGGTAGCTTCTCCTCCTCTCTCCCCCACGCCGCCACTACAGCGCTTCTCGCTGGATGATAACCCAACTTCTACACCTTTCCACTAGATTACCTCACCTAAGCGGATCAAGATGATGCACTGCTGTATGGTGCTCTCCCTCTGGATTAAAGCCTTTCTAGGTTACTACAGCCTTAACTTTATCTTCCATGCTCCGAGGTTTATCCAACCTATCATCCATTTTTAGGTGTGCGACTACCCTTTTAGCACCGGCTTCTCTAACCGCTTTGTGAGCACGCTTAAACGCCTCCAGTATCTGCTCTAAGTCGGTTGCCTCCAGAATCGTGCACATCGGTGTTACTTGAAGCTTGAGCCCATCTACACTTCGAATCGCCTCGACCGCCTTCTTTACATACGGACTTAGGCTGGTCCCTTCGCCTATTGGGAAGATGCTTATTTCTGCTATGATCGTGAGCTTCTTTTCTTTACTCAATTCTCTTTACCTCTTATAGCCTATTTTCCTGAGGAAGGCTCTGCGCTGCTCTTTATGCTCCTCTCCCTCAACGCCCTTTGGTTTTACGCCGTCTATCACCCCAAGTATACCTCTTCCTTGCTCTGTTTCAGCAACGATAACCTCTATTGGGTTGGCTGTGGCGCAGTAGATCGAAACAACCTCCTCGACCATCTTAACCCTATTCAGCACATTTATTGGGTAGGCGTTGGCTAAAAGTATGATGAAGGTGTGTCCACAGGCTATTTGAGACGCAATCTCAACAGCCTTAGCCTCAAGCTCTTTATCGTTACCATCATGCCTTATCAGCGCCGGTCCACTAGACTCGCAGAAGGCTAACCCAAACCTTATCGCTGTGCCGCTAGAAACAAGGGTTTCGTAGAGATCCTCTACCGTCTTTATGAAGTGGCTCTGCCCAAGTATGATGTTGACTCCTTCAGGCACCTTTATCGGCACCACTTTTAACTCCAACCCAACCACACAGTAGCCAAATAGGTTGTGGGATATAAGATTGCACGCTCTCTTAACTACTATAGACTCATCTAGATTCTTTTGAGGATGTATTAATTAACCAAGTAGTCGCAGTCTCCATATAGTCAAGTTGAAGGTTCAAGAAGTTACTGCAGCAGCCCTCTGCGCCGCCCTCTACGCGGTAGCCAAAGCGGTGACAGCCTTCATACCCACACCTTGGGGTATAGGTCAGTTCGCACCCGGTGTGGTTGTTCCAGCCTTCTTCACAATCATCTTTGGTCCTCTTGTAGGAGCCTTGGGTGCTGGTATTGGGGTCTTTGTTGGCGATCTGTATCTTTCAACCTTCGGCTTAACCAACCCCTTCCTCAGCCTCATCGCCGGTGTGCCAGCTAACTTCGTCGGCTTCTATCTACTGGGCTGGTTGATGTACAAGTGGAGTAGCTGGAGGCTCTTCCTCTGGGCTTCGCTAGCAGGCTTGGCTGTAGGCAACCTCATAGCGGCATCGGTTGTGGTTCTCTACATATCAACCTTCTTAGGCGCTCTTTGGCCGTTTGATGTGCAGCTAGCAACAACAATCGGATTCACGCTCTTCTGGATAACCACTATGCTCCCCTTTGTGCTAGCCATAGTACCAGCCTTGGTGAAAGTCGTCTCTAAGTCTAGACTGAGCAGCCTAACCTCAGGCTCTTGGTTGAAGTGGAGGACTGTATCCTCTTCAACCGTGGTAAAGGATTCAGTTGCTGTAGCAGCCATCTTTGGCGTGATCACCTTGATCCTACTATTAACGCCTTTAGGCGATCTGCTCTTCACAACAGCCAAACTTAACTCCTTCCTCATAAAGTCACTAACCGCGTTAACCGCCATAACCACAATCATCTTCGGCCCCTTGGTTGCGGTGCTAACGAAACCGTAGGAGGCTTTGGGTTTGGGCAGATCTTCCAGAAGCATATTTGTGCCCTCCGCAGTATCAAGCTTCTTCGAGGTTTGTGACGAAGATCAAGAAGGTAGGAAGATCATAGACCCACTTAAAATAGGTGCAAGAGGAGGGGGCTTCAGATTGAGCAGAGGTGTAGTAACGAAGGTAACGATGGGGCTAGCTGCCGAAGATGAAGTGTGGATAAACGGATACCTAACACCATCAGCAAGAACAAGCCTAGAAGCTGTGAAGCTGGCTAGAAGCGTCTACAGCTTCCAAGAATCTGTAAGAGTGGAGCACGAAGTTGAGTTACCAATAGGATGCGGCTTCGGCACAAGTGCAGCTGGTGCGCTCGGCACTATACTCGCTATACAAGACGCACTAGGCATATCTGACTCTTCTCTAGCAGCCGATCTAGCGCATGTAGCGGAGGTCAGAAACCTCACAGGCTTAGGCACCGTTATAGCTGCTGCTTCATCGGGTGGATGCATGGGGTTGGTCACCGAGCCTGGAGCACCATCGATAGGCGAGGTGAAGATGTTCAGCTGCAACCCAGGTGAATATGTGTTTGTAGGTGTGGTCTTCGGCGCTATAAATAAATCTACGGTTCTTGCTTCTGAAAGGAAGAAGAGGGTTGTGAACATCTGGGGTAGAAGGGTACTTGAGGCGGTGCTAGATGATCCTACACCATCTACACTGCTACACCAGAGCCTAATCTTCGCTGAAAAGACAGGTTTGGCTACTCGTGATCTGCTCGACTTAGCCCGCTACATATGCAGTTCAGGTGCGGAAGGCGCTGCCCAGAATATGATCGGAAGAGGTGTTCACTCGCTAGTGAAGGTTGAGAAGGCTGCGCAGCTTATCAGAGAGCTTCATCGCCTCCTACCATCTGCTAAGATAATCTCGTCAACGCTATACGCTGGTCCACCTCAGGTGTTGACTGAGGCTTTCGCTGTAGATCGGGTTAAGAGGGTTTAGTCCTCAACCTCCTCTCCAGCTCTCAATATTCTTGAGAGAGCAGCCGCAAGGTTAAGCATACCATCTAATGTGACGGATGAAACTGGGATAAGGTTGTAGCCAAAGCCTAGTTTGATGACGCTCCTAAGCACCCCTCTTGTCAATAGCGATTCCAGCGCCGGTGTGTTGCTGTACACGGCTGCCTCTAGAGCAGCTGGGTTTGATGACCACTCAACCACCTCCTTGACATTCTTCATAAGATCCTTCTTGGTTAGGACAGGTATCTGAGGTGTTACTAAGCGGAGTTGGACAGAAGTGGCGAGCAGCGTAATCGAAACTAGGTTAACAGGGTGAGAGACCAACACGCCATCAAACAGGAATAGGACTGCTTTACCGTCAGCCCTAAGGTTCTTGAGGATGAAAGGTCCACTCTCTCGGTAAGCAAAGAGCTCCATCTGACCCGGTGTATCGATTATAGCGTAGTCTGGTCTGAGCTCATCAATAGCATCTTGCATCTCATTTAGCCTCGTCGCTATTAGGTCGCAAGAAAGTATCATCGCACCATTAGGGCCTAAGCCGTACTTCTCCATCACCTCCTGCAGATCGATGTAGTCCCTCACATCCACATCAGGCTCGTAAGGTAGGGCTAAGGCGCCTGGGTCGAGATTCACGGTTATGCTATGCGCACCCTTCGCTCTATACCACTCAGCAAGGTTAGAGGTCAGCAGAGATTTTCCACTCCCAGCCGTGCCGACAACAAATATGGCGTACAAAGTTGCTCATCAATAGCAGAGAAGCCTTAGCCTTAAATGGTTGACCCAATACACCTCACCATGCAGATGTGGACGCCTAGAATAGAGATAATCTGCGTTGGCAGCGAATTGCTCTTAGGCTCAACCATAAACACAAACGCTACTTGGCTGTCTCAAGAGGTCCATAAACTAGGTTGCGTTGCAGCTAGGCATACCGTAGTGGGCGACGATGCGGATTGTATAGCAGAGGCGGTTAGAGAGGCTTTAAAGAGGCGCACAGATCTTCTAATAGTGACTGGTGGTCTCGGCCCTACTTATGATGATAAGACGCTGGAGGGTGTTGCTAAGGCTCTCCGTAGAAGGCTTGAAGTCAACGAGCAGGCTCTAAAACAGGTCGAGGCCAAATATAGGGAGCTTGCTGAAAGGGGCGCCATACCAAAGTTTGAGTTGACACCTGCCAGAGTCAAGATGGCTACTTTGCCCTCAAAGAGCATACCGATAAGGAATCCTGTTGGAACCGCGCCTGCTGTGCTGATAAACTACAAGACCTCCAAGATCTTTTGTCTGCCAGGTGTACCAGCTGAAATGAAGGCCATATTTGCAGAGAGCGTAGCACCCGTAATCAAGCAGATAGTTGGCGACCTTTTCGTCGCCGAAGGCTGTCTAGAAGTTAAGGGTCTACCAGAGTCTTCTCTCGCACCGATCTTAGACAAAGTTGTTCAGAAGTGGCGTGGCGTTTATGTTAAGAGCCACCCACGCGGGTTCGAAGGTTCTGAGCCTAAGCTGGAGATCTACATCTCGGTAACCAAGCCTTCTCAGTCTGAGGCTGAGGCTTTAAGGGAAGAGGTAATTAACCAGCTCACCGCAGAAATATGTGAAGCCAAAGGGGAGGTCAAGAGGAAGCAGCCTTGAAGCGGGAGTATCCAGAGAACCCATTAGCAGCGGTAGGTGCTGTAATAAAGAAAGATGGACGGGTTCTCCTCGTTAAAAGGAGGTTCGAGCCGAGCAAAGAGAAGTGGTCGATCCCAGGAGGGTTAGTTGAATTAGGTGAACGCGTTAAGGATGCTGTTAAGCGGGAAATCTACGAAGAAGTTGGGCTGGAGATTAGGCTGATAAAACTGATAGATGTAGTTGATAACATAACGCGTGATAAGGAGGGGAGAATACGCTATCACTACATACTTTCAGACTACTTAGCTGTCCCAAAAGGCGGTGAGCCTAGGGGGAATGAGGAAGTTCTTGCTCTAGGCTGGTTTACACCAGAGGAGGCGGCTAAGCTCAATCTCACAAAGACATCCAGACATCTTTTAAGGAAGATCGGCTTCCTTAAGCCGAAGAAGATTGGTAGATCGAAGTAGACTGGTTGAGGCTATCCTATACCCCAAGCCGCCGAAGAATATCGTCTCTCTACCAGACTTCTATTTAGATCACATAATAAGCTACCCATATGGGGTGAAGCACTTCATCCATGAGGTGAAGAGGATCGCTCAGCAAGGCGGCGGAAACATAATCAACATACCACAAAATTACACGCTCGGGGGAAATGCTGCCAACTTTGCTGACACATTAGCTCGCTTAGGCTTAAAAGTGACGTTGATCGCCATCACGAACGACTTCGGCTATCTTTGCCTACAATACTTTCTCAAGGATGTGGGTGTTGACCTCTCACACATAAAAGTGGATTCTAAACTCTCTACGTCAAGCATAATAGAGATGCAGAGCGACGGTAAGCTAGTAAATGTTATGATTGGGGAGCCGGGGGGTTTAAAGGACTTTTCACCCCAAAAGCTTGGTGTAGAGGATCTCGAGCTACTGAAGAATGCAGATTACATCTGCCTATTTAATTGGTGTCAGAACAAGTTCGGTACAGAGCTCTTTCTTCACATAGCTGAACAAGTTGGTGAAGACGCTTTCATATTCTTTGATTTAGGAGACCCGTCTAGTAGGGTAGATGAACTAAAGACGCTTTGTAAAGTGTTGTGTAGAGTAGGGGTTGGTGCCTTAAGTCTAAATGAGAATGAGGTGTATTGGGTCGGTAAGGTTTTGGGGTGCAGTAGCGTTGATAGAGTAGCGTTAGCGAAGTATATCTCTGAAAGATTAGAAGGCGAGGTACTCCTCCATACCCCAAACTTCTCCTCACACAACATAAAAGGGGAGGTAACCAAAGTGCCAACCTTTGACGTCAAGCCCCAGAAGAGTACCGGAGCGGGCGACAGCTGGAACGCAGGCTACATACTAGGCTCTGTACTTAACCTACCTTATGAAGAGAGGCTATTTCTGGCTAACGCAGTAGCAGCAGCCCACATAACAAAACCTACCTTCGAACGGTTGACGTTAGATGATGTGGTAAGGGTGTTGAACACAGCCAAGGTTAGGTGCTGAATCTCCTTAACATCTCTTCAACTCGTCCAAGCATACTTTTAGCCTCCTCAGCATCCTTAGATTCAACAGTCGCTCTAACCACTTGCTCGGTGTTAGATGGGCGAATAAGCACCGTAGCACCCCCTACCCTATACTTCACACCATCTATCCTAGATAGGATCTCAACACCCTCTCTCTCCAACTCAGCAACAACCCTAATCATCGTGCTCAAGCGGTCTCTACACGCAACCTTCACCCTATACGTGTAGAATTTAGGAATCTCCGCGAGCATCTTATCCAGATCGCCTATCTTAGCGATCTCGGCTAAGATGGCTCCGAAGAGTGTGCCTGAGCCTGATGGTGTGAATCTGAGGTCCACGAAGTGTCCCGATGGTTCGCCCCCAAAGATTGCTCCGTGCTTTACTGCATCAACAACGTAGTTGGCTTCGCCCACTTTGCTGATTATAAGTTCGCCTCCTACGTATTCGAAGACCGCTGATGACGAGTCTATCGTAACCACCACCTTACCTAGCTTTGAGTAGAGTCTTGCGAAGATGCAGAGTAGCTGGTCGCCGGTTACGTAGCTTCCATCGTGGTTTCTTGCGGCAAGCCTATCTCCATCACCATCGTTTATCAACCCCAGCAACCCTTTCCTAGCCAAGACCTCTTCACGCACAATGGTGGTGTTTTCGTCTTTAGGCTCGGGGTCCTCGGCTACCTCCCTTATCACCTGCACCTCAGCCCCTAGATCTTCGAGCAGTTTAGGTAGTGTTAAGACTGCTGTGCCACCCATAGGGTAGGTTACCAGCTTTACGCCGGAAAGGGTTCTGCTACTCCAACTCATAAGCGTCTTCATGGTGCTGAGGTATTTGTCGAGGACGCTAAGCTTCTCAACTTTGCCCTCCCCTTCTTTAAATTCGCCTTTAGCTAAAATACCCTTTATCTTAGACCTCTCCGCCTCTGATAGATACACGCCTCGCTTAGATACGTACTTGAAGCCGTTGTATTTAAGGGGGAGGTGTGAGGCGGTAACCATTATCGATAGATCTGGCTTGTAAGTTATGGTTGCGAACGTCAGCATATCGGTAGTGCAAGGCGAGATATCGAGCACGCTTACACCACCCCTAGTCAAACCCGATATCAACGCGTCTCTTAATCTACCGCTCGAGGGTCTATAGTCGCAACCCACTATTACGGCTCCGCTGTTACCAAGATACCTTGCTGTAGCCCTACCAAGTTTTTCAGCAAAATCTTCGTTTATCTCGGTGGGGTATTCGCCTCTAACATCATACTGCCTAAAGACGTTATCCAGCACCATCCAACCCCTTACTCATTTGAAACCCACTATATTTACACTGCGATGAGTACATCCTTATTAGATAGATGTACTAAAGTAAAGATAGGTTAGAGAAGGAATGGCTCTTAAGGTGGGAGATGAGGCGCCTGATTTCACGCTACCAGATCAAGAAGGAAAGATGGTTAACCTAAAGAGCTTAAGAGGTTCGCCCGTCGTCCTTTACTTCTACCCAAAGGACGATACCCCTGGCTGCACCAAGGAAGCTTGTGGCTTCAGAGACGTTTTCTCAGAAATCAGAGCGAAAGGTGGGGTTGTGCTTGGGGTAAGTCTGGATAGCGTAGATTCACATAAGAAGTTTGCAGAGAAGTATCATCTACCCTTCACCTTGCTAAGTGACGGAGATAAGTGGGTTAGTAGAGCATATGGGGTTCTAGGTGTGGGTGGAACGCGGGCTAGACGAGTGACTTTCATAATTGACAGAGAGGGGCGTATCCGCCACATCTTCAAGAAGGTGAATGTAGAGCAGCACCCCAAAGAGGTCCTTAACATCTTAGCCAACCTCTAACACGATTTAGCTTCGATGATAGAAGTATTCTTTTATATCACTTGCTAGGCTGCTGGATAAGGTGCTAAGCCTATTTGGTGGCTAGAGAAGATTTAGCTAAATATCTTTACTGCTCAGCAATCTTTGAAGAAGAGGTTGCCAAGGCTTATCAGAAGGTCTCAGAAAAGGTTTCTGAGAGAGAGGTAGCCTACCTTCTTGAGTATATCGCTAAAGATTCGTTTAAGCACGCTGCAGCATTTAAAGCTTTAGCTGCTCGCCTTACACATCAAACAGATCGCTGCGATTGCGGAGAAATGTTAGGGGAAGCTTGGGTGAAGACTGTCGAAGAGGCTAAAAGATACGCCGCGAGAGAGGATGAGGTTACCTTAAGCGAACTGAAAGGGATCCTACAAGAATTTGAGAGCTACGAAGGGTATGCTGGTGAAGAATATCTAACAATATTATACACAGAAGTGGTCAAGCTCTTAACTAACGAGTACAATTTCGATCTAGAAGACTACAAAACCGTACTAGAGTGGATCATAGAGGATGAAAAGCGGCACATACAGATACTAGCCATCATAAAGAGCAGAATTGCCGAGCAAAAAGCAGCCTGAAGTAGACTTGTACACATCAGAGCCCGCTGCCCGCTTCTGAGACGAGCGGAAGTGAGGCTGTGTAGACGTATTCGCCTCCCTCCTTAAACCTTCTGAGCTTACCAGCTTGTGAGAGGCGCAGCAGCGCCACCGCGACCGACTGCTTTGGATGTACTAGACCGTAAGATGCGAGTGCTTCGCGAACCTCACTCAATCTTCTAGGCGTTCTACCCCACGGGTCTGAAAACATCTTCACTATTATGTCTGCTAGGGAGTCTTCTTTCTCTATCTTTATGTTTGGCAGAGTCAGTTGAGTGGTCTCGGTTGCTGGTGGTTGAGTAGGTGCGGTGGTCCCAATAGGTCCGCTTTGGCTTAGCGCCGTCGTTGGCTGAGGTATCCAAGAGACTATCTCACGCAGGGTATCCATCGCCTTAGATATAGTCTCAATATCACCCTGCAACTCAACCTCAAACTCGCCCAACTTGACCCTTATCCTCAGCTCCCCATCCATCAAACGATGCTTCTGATCTCAACTTAATATGCTTTTAACCTAAGCGACCGATAGCCACTTAAACCCCCAGCATCAAGTAGCATCGGGGGAAAGGTATGAAGAAGCTTTTGGTCAAGGACCTCTATAACCCGAACCAGACGGTAGCCCTAATAGTAAGGGAAGATGAAAGTTTTCTTAACATTGTAAGAAAGTTTGTTGAAGCACCTTACATAAGAGGTCTCTTCGTGGTAGACAAGAGTGGAAGCTACCAAGGTTTCATTAAGCGTGAAAGCTTGCTACAGTGGGCAAAGGTAAAGTTGGGTGACATAAGTGGGCTAGAAGAATACCTCCTCAAATACTCAAAAGATACCACAGCAAAAGAACTAATCTACCCCTATAGTGAGAAAGCAACCGTCTATTCGGAAGATGATGCGGTAAAGTGCCTCAGGCTTATGCTGACCTACGACCTAACAGACATACCTGTATTGGATAGATCTTCGGGTCGGATCCTAGGTGATGTAACTATACCGGAGCTGTTGGCTAAGGTGCTGGAAGCAAGCAGCGGCTAAGCAGCGACGAGCGCACGTATGCGCTTAACTACATTCGGGTGGGTGGAGAAGAGTTCCAAAATTCTATCCGCTGTCGTAATCCTCCTTGAAAGTATCTCTTGAACGAGCTGAGCGTCACTCTTACCAAACCTGCTTCTTGCGAGCATAAGCTCGTCTTGATCCGCTCTATCTGGGTCGCTTATGAAGAGCGCCTTAAATGCGCCTAAGTTACCTACCCCTCCTCTCTGCATCTTAAATCTACTTGAGTATAGGGTTATTTTGGCAAGCCCTTCAGCAAGCTTCCTAGCACCCTCATCTACCGTTCTGACCGCGTGCTGATCAGCATAATACTCTCTAAGCCTACTCAGCCCCATAACAAGAAGTGTCAGCAGCCAGTATATGGCTAGGGATGCAAAGCCTGCGAGTGCAGCACCTCCACTATCCCTTTCTCTGCTTCTCCACATAGATGAGAGTATGAGCGAGTAGCCGATGTAGTAGAAGATCGCTGGCAGTACAGAGGCGAACATCATCAGCTGAACATCTCTGTGCTTCAGATGTCCTACTTCGTGGGCGAGAACAGCCTCGACCTCCTCATCCTCGAGCACATTAAGCAGTTCTTTGGTTACAGCAACACGCCTACCTGTAAGCGGAGAGCCGTAAGCGAAGGCATTTGGTATGGGTATATTTGCTACCATGAGCTTCGGCACCTCTATTCTACTTCTCTCACATATGCGCCTCAACATGGCGTGTAATTTGCCGTAGGCTCTCTCATCAGCTTCTTTGACCCGGTAGAGTCCTTCGATCAAATAGGGTGCGATAAGCCACTGCAAAAGATTAAACGCTATAACTAGTGCTAAGAGTGCTATGAAGTCTAAAGATCCTATTAGCGTTAGGATTATTGTGAAGAATAGCGTGGAGACGCCGATCAAGATCGCTAGTGTAGCGAGCATCGACAACCTCAGCTTCAGAAGGGACATATTCGACACCACCAGCTCTTTTCTACACACGCTTATATGCTTTTTTCGTCTAAAATCTTTAAAGAGATAGCGACATCACTTGGCAAATTATTCTTTTAAGGAGTTAAAGTATCAAAACGCTCTTCGCCCATTCGAGCCGGAAAACTTTAAGAAGAATATTGACAACCCCTATTGTGGTTTGAAGATTGTAGCCGTGGGCTCAAGGGTGTTTGTTACGGGGCTACGCTTAGCCGGCGTGGAGGGGCTGATTGTCGATAGCGGTAAAGAAGCGCTCGATATAGTCAACAAGCTCTTGAGGGATAAGGAGGTAGGTCTGGTTTTGCTCAGCGACGACATATCTAAGAGTATAAGAAGTAAACTTAACGAAATCCGCTCAAAATACCCAACGCCGCTACTATACGAAGTACCCTCTCCTTGGAGTAAGAGGGAGAGGTTCGAGTATCGCGATATGCTTAAGCAGATACTTGGAGTATAGACTGGTGAGCGAGCGATGAGCGCAGCCGAAAATATAGTAGATAAAGTAGTCAACGAAGCCTTTAAGAGTTTCGCAGAAGAGCTTAACAAATCAGCCGCTCAAGCTGAAGAAACCCTTCTTGCATACGAAAAGCAGACACTAAGTGAAGTTACAAAGATCTTTGACGCAGCAATAAGGCAAGAAGATGTGTTAAAAAGAAAGATTCTAGGTTCAGCCGAACTCGCTGCGAGGAACGAGCAGCTTCGCCTAATAGAGGACACTGTGGCGAAGGTATTTGACGAAGCACTTAATAGGCTCTCCGCTTTGAGCGGCGATAGGGCTGAGAAGGCTCTGAGGCAGCTCATCAGCGAAGCGCTTGATGCGATAGAGGGAAATGTAACCCTATTCTGCAGAAAAGAGGATAACGAACTCGTCAAGAAGATCGCTCAAGAATTTAGTAGAAGTACGAAGCGAAACATAACTGTTAGCAGAAACCACATATTGTGTAAAGGGGGTATTCAAGCGTCTTCGGAAGATGGTAGCGTAATGTATGATAACACTTATGAAGCCAGACTAGGTAGGATAAAGCAGCTACTAAGGAAGGAGGTCGTTAAGATCTTAACAGTAGGTGAGTAGAATGAGTAGAGCAGCAAAAGGTAAGATCGTTTGGATAAGCGGCCCAGCGGTTAAAGCAGAAGGTATGGCTGAAGCCCAGATGTATGAAACCGTAGAAGTCGGGGAAGATAGGCTTATTGGTGAAGTCATCCGAATCACAGGAGACGTAGCCTTCATACAAGTATATGAGTCAACGAGCGGATTAAGACCGGGCGAACCTGTTTACAGAACAGGTCAACCACTTTCAGTAACGTTAGGCCCGGGTATGATAGGCACGATCTACGACGGTCTACAGAGGCCGTTAAGCGAGATCGCCAAGCTTAAGGGTCCTTTTATTACTAGAGGTGTAACCGCGCCACCGATACCACCTAATAAGAAGTGGAGGTTTATACCGAAGGTAAAGAAAGGTGATGAAGTAGAAGCTGGAAGCATACTCGGCACGGTTCAGGAGACTCCGCTGATCGAGCACTATATTCTAGTCCCACCCTACTATAAAGGCGGCAAGCTTGTTGACGTGGTCTCTGAAGGAGACTACACAATAGAAGATGAAATCGCGGTGATCGAGGAAGATGGTAAGAAGATCGGTTTAAAAATGGCTCATCGCTGGCCAGTAAGACAACCCAGACCGTACCAAGTCAAGTTAGATCCAGAGATTCCTCTACTGACGGGGCAGAGGGTCTTGGATACATTCTTTCCCATAGCTAAGGGTGGTACCGGCGCAATTCCAGGAGGCTTTGGTACAGGTAAGACCGTCACTCTCCATCAAGTCGCGGCTTGGGCTGATGCGAGAGTAGTCTTTCACATAGGTTGCGGAGAAAGAGGTAACGAGATGACAGAGGTTCTTATAAAGTTCCCAGAGTTGAAAGACCCCGCTTCAGGTAGACCTTTGATGGAGCGAACGGTCTTGGTTGCTAATGTGAGCAACATGCCTGTGGCAGCTAGAGAAGCATCTATCTACACAGGTGCGACGATGGCTGAATACTATCGAGACATGGGGTATGATGTAGTGCTTGTCGCAGACTCTACAAGCAGGTGGGCTGAAGCCCTTAGAGAGATAAGTGGTAGGCTTGAGGAGATGCCGGCTGAAGAAGGCTACCCATCCTATCTAGCTTCGAGGTTGGCTGAGTTTTATGAAAGGGCTGGTAGAGTCAAGACGCTTGGTAAACCTGAGCGCATCGGCAGCATGACACTTGTAGGCGCAGTATCACCTTCTGGAGCGGACTTCACCGAGCCTGTTACCACACACACCATCAGATTCATAAGAACCTTCTGGGCGCTCGACACCAGATTGGCGTATTCGAGGCACTACCCAGCTATAAACTGGATGACGAGCTACTCCGGATACATAAATGAGATATCAAAGTGGTGGTCGAGTAGGGTCGATAAGAATTGGGCGAAGGTGAGGGCTGACGCCTACGAAATACTACAAAGAGAGGATGCCTTAAAGGAAATCGTTAGGCTGCTAGGTCCAGAGGCTTTACCTGATGAAGAGAAACTGGTCTTAGAGGCTGCTAGGATGATTAAGATAGGCTACCTACAGCAAAGCGCATACGATGAAGTAGACTCCTATTGCAGCCCCAAGAAGCAGTATCTTCTTCTAAAGCTCTTTGTGGAATTCTATCAAGAGGCTCTGAAGGCGCTTAGGGCTGGTGTGGGCCTTGACACCATAAGGGCTATGTCTATTATACCGAAGCTGCTTAGGGCTAAGTTCGAGATAAGGAATGAGGAGGTCGAGAAGCTCGAAACGCTAAGGGAAGAGATGTTGAACGAGTTCCAGAAGATTAGCGCTGTGGAGGTGAAGACAGTTGTCTAAAACTGTGGGTGGGGTAGAGTACACGAAGGTAGAAGAGATCAAAGGTCCTCTTCTGATTATGCAGGGCGTCACGAGGGCTGCATATGACGAACTAGTAGAGATAGAAACCCCCTCTGGGGAGAAGAGGCTCGGTAAAGTCTTAGAAGTAGGTGGGGGAAGAGCAGTAATTCAGGTCTTCGAGGGTACACGAGGTCTATCTGTTGTCGGCACTAAAGCCCGCTTCCTAGGTAAGACGATGGAGATACCTGTCTCAAGCGAGCTCTTAGGCAGAGTCTTCGACGGACTAGGCAGACCGATCGATGGTCTTCCAGAGCCAGTAGGTGAAGACTTTCGGGATGTTAACGGCTCACCCATAAACCCCGAGCAGAGAGACTACCCGACGGACTTCATACAGACAGGCATCTCAGTAATAGACGGTATGCTTTCGCTTACCAGAGGGCAGAAGCTGCCCATATTCTCTGGCGCAGGTATGCCCCATAATATGATAGCAGCACAGATTGCTAGGCAAGCTACCGTACATGGCGAAGACTTCGCGGTTGTCTTTGCTGCTATAGGGGTGCAGCATCATGAAGCGATCTTCTTCCGCAGATCTCTAGAGGAGAGTAGGGCGATGAAGAGAAGCTGCCTCTTCCTTAACTTGGCTGATGACCCTGCTATTGAGCGTATTATAACTCCTCGTGTAGCTTTGACGGCTGCGGAGTACTTTGCTTTTGACTTAGGTATGCACGTGCTCGTAATATTAACCGACATGACCAACTACGCTGAGGCTCTTAGAGAGATTAGCGCAGCTAGGGAAGAGGTGCCTGGTCGTAAGGGTTACCCTGGCTACCTCTATACAGATCTTGCAACCAACTATGAGCGGGCGGGGAGGATAAAGGGTAAGAAGGGTAGCATAACTCAGATGCCTATCTTAAGTATGCCAAGCGACGACATCACACACCCAATAGCAGACCTCACAGGCTACATCACTGAGGGGCAGATCGTGCTCTCACGAGACCTATTTAGAAAAGGTATCTACCC
>Ga0078972_1005345_pt1 | contig 32802 bp, 23 predicted proteins | sample YelNatPaOPGAMG01_FD_67568 | JGI IMG/M metagenome (GOLD analysis project Ga0078972, IMG submission 67568) | Hot spring thermophilic microbial communities from Obsidian Pool, Yellowstone National Park, USA - OP-RAMG-01 (SPADES assembly) (version 2) | ecosystem: Environmental > Aquatic > Thermal... | reverse complement strand
CGCCATGGGGGCATTGTCGGCGGAGCTGAGGGTTGGGCAAGGTCGGAAGGATGTGGCGTTTTGGGTTCATTGAACTTCCACCACCCGCCGCCATCACCCGCACGGGATCAGGAGTCCTGAGGCTGGTTAGCAGCGATCGGGTTTTGCCAGGCGCAGCCCAGGGCACAGGAGGGCGACGGTGCTTGGCGGTGGGTGCAGCCGGGTGGCCGAGCGTCAAACCGCCAGGCTTGGCCAACGTGTGCCTCCCTGGTTCAGGCGAACCCGCCCTGGGGGGCGTTGTTGGGCTCTTGGAGGCGGAGGCGGTAAGCGGCCGGGAACACTTGCAGCCGTTGTTTAGAAACCAACTGCAAAAGCGCTGAGCCGGTAAACTCGACCGGCTGGTGGTTCTCGTTCTCGAATACCAACGAGATTTCGTCGGGTCTGTGGCGTATCATGTCCCAGAGCTCGGATGCGATTTGGACGCCAGAACCACTCAAGCAAGCCTCGGCAGCCCAGTAACGCCGCACCAACTGTCCGGCCGCATCCTACTCGGCCCAGGGCAACAAGTCGTCAACCCGCAAGATCTTACTGCCAGTCGGATGAATAAACCCGGGTCCGGCTGGGTGCGGGCGATATCCTTTGGCCAGAACAAACCGCTCGAACAAACTGGGACCCGATTCGCGCCGGCCTCGGGAGCTGGGTGTGGTAGCCTCCCCAGGGGTTTGACCGAAGTCAGATTCGCGCTGACCGGATGGAGTTTCGATTGGGCCTGGTACGCCGATGGCTTGATGAGGTTGGTCGGTTGGCTGAGGCTGTTGGCCTTCGGGGGTAGGGGTCGGGGGTTGGCCGGTGTCCATGGCAGGGATTGCAGCTTCGAGCTTGAAGTGTTCCTGCATGTAATCGGCGATGAAGTCGGCCGAGCGCTGGATACAAGCTTTGATGGCTTCGGTGACTTTGACCTCGTTAAAAGGCCGGGCTAGTTCGGCTACCAAGGCACCGAACCTGCGGGCCAGGTTGGTGCCTTGGATGTAGGGGATTCGATCATCCCAAAGAACGTCTAAGGGCTGAGCCGGGCCGGCTGGCACCTCATCCACATAGGGTGTCAGTTCCACCGGATCATGGGCATCGAACTGGCGCCAGGTCGTTTCCGCCAGCCGTTTTGCGGTTGCTCGAACGTGCTGAGTTTGGTGGGGATCATCCAGCTTGACGCGCATCAGAGCCTCGGCCAGCGGTGCCACCCAGTCTGGCATCAGGCTGGCGTTGAAAGAGGTGGGTAGCCGCGAGGGGCGGTATTTGATCACCGACCCAAGGTCTGGCAGCGAACAGAACGGCGGCCCTTCAGCTACTTCCGCCGCCAGCATCTGGAGGTTTGCGGTGGCCGCTTTGATATTTGGAAAGAACCTGGACCAGTCGATGAGGCTCTGCCTGGTGAGTCGATAGCGCAGGGTACGAACCGCCGCCCATGAACCGTCCAGCGCAAGCCAGTGGCCGCACTGTTCCCAAGCTTGGGTGGAGTAGCGTTTCAAGATGGCCTCGACCCGCCGCAGGCTGGTTTCATCGAGCTGGCAGCCTGAGGGTAGGCGCTTGAGCCAATCCAAAACCACCTGGGCGGTGGGCTGCGGGACTACCCCGAGCTGTTTCCACAGTGCCAGCCCAGCCGCGGCGGGATGAACCACAGGCGCATCAGGAAGCTCGGCAGTGCTGCTCAGGAAGACTTCAGCCGCCTTGGCCCAGGTGTGGTCTGCGGTCAGGATGAGTGCTTGGGCCTGGAATGCCTGCTGGCATTCCGTGATCGTGGTGGCGGCAGCTGCGCTTAAAACCCGGTCCAGCGCCCCATACCATTTGAGAATCTCGGGCAACAAGCGTTCGTCGTAGGGCGCTTGGGCCAGGGCTCGAAGCCGTGCCAGCAGGCTGCCCACACTACCCGGCGTTTCCCGCACCCCCAGCAGCCGCAACAGGTCCTTGGTCTGTTCGTTGTCCAGGTCACTGCGAACAAACGGTTCGGCACCTAACAGGCACTCGGTCTGGGAAGTGCGGCGGTAAAGTTCCGCTGGGTGGCGCACTGCCCCGGTAGTGTCGGGCAAGCAAGGCAAGGCACGCAACCGCATGATCCAGGCTGCCGCGATAAAGTCCGTTTCCAAGGCTTGCTCGTTGCCCCGGCGCCCGCGTTGCGAGACGGTAGCTTGCGTGCGGCCCTGCCAAAACCAGGCCGGGGCTTGTAAGACCAACTCAGCCACGCTAGCCCAGATCGAGCTCTGGCTCTGCGCCAGGGCCGTCCAGTAGGCCACAACCTCATCGGGAAAGTCCCAGTCATGTAGGTAAAAGTCACCGGAATTATAGGGCAACGTCGTGGGGGCAGCAACGCCCTTGGATTCGAGGACTTGCTGTAGCTGCCACCGGCCCGAAATGGAGGTGCGCTTGCGCTGGATAGGTGCAAACGGCAGCAAACCGCTCAGGTCCGATTGGCTCCACTGGGTCCATTGCTTGGCCGAACATGCTGGCGAAGGCGTAAAGTAAGCCGGGTGCAACAGATGGGCTTGTGCCCACTGGGGCAGTAGCAGCGCTTCGATGGCTGGGTCTTGGGTTGCAACGATGCCAGTGTTGGGTTTGCGCGGCTGGCCGTCGCGGGTGATCCACCGGAAGTCTTCCGGCGTTTTCGCCCCCAGAGCAGCAAGCAGGTGGGCTAGCTGGACGTGCTCCTCTAAAGACACGTGGGGCCGACTGAACAGCTTTCGGCTGGCGACTTCGGCAATCGTGTCGGTCCGGCTGGGCTGGTCCAGACCAGTGAGTCGAAGAACGTCAACGGCAAGCTCGATTTCGCGGGTGAGTCTGGTTTTGCCTGCCTTTAAGAAGTTCAACCAGTCCGGGTCCACCACATCGACCAATCTGGTGAGAAATTGCAGGCATCGGCATGGATGCCTTCTTTGTTGGCTGGCAAGCGCACCACCTGCTCGGCCGAGAACAGGCTGGGTGTGCCTTCTACCGGCACGATGGCCATTTTGCGGAGTCTCGACCCGGGAAGGTCCCAACGGTGTTCGTGGGCGATGGCCCAGAGAACAAGCAGTCGCTGGTGGGTTGTGGGCCGTGGGACAGGCTTCGGATGAGCCAACCGGTCGATCAGGGTTTTGTCGTCCAAGGTGTCAATCCAGCCCCAAGACCGGAGCCGCTGTCGATGGTCCTCGGTCACCGCGTCAGACAGGACAGCCCGTTGGCCGTCGCCCAACAGCTCCAGCAGTTGAGGCGGATCCCACGCTTGGTAGGCCTTCTTGGGCGGGGCAAGGCAGTCCTCAGCCTGGACTAGTTCACCGGTTGTGCTCAGCAGCTTGTGGCACTGTGCGATTTCGGCGCTGAGCGCATCGCAGAGAGCTACGGTTGCGTCGGATTCCAAAGAGTCTTCTTGAGCGGGTTTTTTGGGTAAAAGCGAGTAGGCTCGCGCCCGGTCGCGCAGCTCCAAGGAACGGTTCTCCAGCCAGGCCAGGATGGTTTGGCCAGCCAGCCGCCCGAGCTGGTCTAAAAGCCAACGGTTGGTAGGCGACAGGGCCGGGGCCTTGATGCGCGAGCGATTCGGGTCTAGGAGGAACGGGGCGTTACAGGAAAACGGCACGTCGATTTTCACCCCGGTGGGCAGCACGGCGTAAAGCTGTTGGTCACCCGGTAAGCCCCAGACAATCGCCACGCTACAGGGCGGCAGCTCCAGGTCCGGCGCGTGGCGCTCCTCACGCACTTCGGCCAGGGCGTCCAGAGGCAAGGGCTCGGGCTGGGAGCGAACCACCAATACCTCGTAGGCATTGCGTGCTTCGATGCGGATCTGGTCTGAATTAGGCACCGGGCCTGGGCCCAGCCGCTGCAGCTTGATCGAAAGCTCTTCAATCACCAGTTCCTGCCGGTGGTTGAAGAACAGCAGGGACGCAGGGTGCTTTGCCCAGTCACGCAGATTGTTCCGCAGCGCTTGTTCGCGGTGGGCATCCTGGATGTGGACTTCAATCCGGGTGCAGGGAGCCGGCTGGGCCCCTTGCATCCACACCGGCTCGGTAAAGCGCTGCTTGTTAAAAAGCACCGCCAAGCTGGGCGTATAAAGCCTGACTTGATCGCCCAGGCTGAACGTGGATTTGAACCCCAAGCCGCGGAAGCCAATGGTGTGCAACACGCGCTTGTTCGAAAACCCAAATTCGCACAAGGAGGCAAACTCCTCTTCAGTGAAGTCGTGCCCGTCGTGCTCGAAGACGAACGTGCCGTTTTGGATTGCCGCACGCGCCCAGCGTGCGCCGGCGTCATCAGCGTTCTGCAGGAGTTCCGACACCACATGGCGTGGGCTCTGGACCTGGGCAAAGAGTTGCAGCCAGGGGCCAGCCAGGCCCGGATCCTGTTCCAACTGCTGCCAACGGCGTTGTGCCTTGGCCTGCACCTGGTAGAAGAACTGCGGCGGATTCATAACATAGACTCGACTGGGGTTGAAAGGCGGCGTTTGACCAAGGTCTCGGCGCGGGCCAGCCGCAGGGCTGGCCTAGCGACGGAGGCGTCAGTGCCCCAGGGGTACGAAGCCCGCAGCGCCCACGCGGCGCGCGGTAGGCCAGCCGATGCCCGCAGCACCAGGCCGTCTGTTCGATCGTCGTCATCATATCGGCGGTGGCCACGTGGGCGTTCAGCCTGATCAAATCCAAGTAGCATCCGTCGTGCCGAACCACTCTCCCCATGGCCTGCCTGAGCTGTTTCGCTTGGCAGCCTGAGCTTTGGAAAGTTTATGAATCGACCCGCCCCAGGGCAATGACCAAGCCGTAGCCGCCGCCGTCAGGCGGCGGACCAGATGGATCCGCTTTATCATCCGCCGACTTACGTCGGCGGCTACCGCTCTTTCCGCCGGCTCACGCCGGCGGCTACCATTGTCCCGTAGCCGCCGCCCTCAGGCATAGCAACCTGCAACAAACCGAGATGCGGCCAAGCGCCGGTCGCCTTGCTTACGCGGGCGAGCAGGCTCAGAGCTGTGCCAGTCGGCATGTGTAGGGCGTGGGGCTGGGTTTGGTGTCCAAGTTGTTTCTGTGGCCCTGGCCACTGGACCGGTGACCTTGCCCACCAATGGCGGGTGCCTTTGGGATGGGGCGGATGCACGGCATCTTATCGTAGGGCGAGACATCATTGATCTGCGGCAACGGCAGGGCAACTTCGGTAAGTGTGTGGTGCATTTCGGATCCTTCGCCCGCACTAGGAGTTTGCTAGGGAACCGAGGCCAGATTGCGTTTTTGGAGGCAGGGATTTGAGTTCTTGACTCATTACCAACCCGTTGTTTGGTGGGCACTCAGCAGCCGAATTGGGTCAGAATTGCGTTTTCATTGCGTGGCATTGCGTTTTGGGGCCACCGGGAACCATTTGGCTCCTTTGGTTCTGCCCACTACGGTAATCCGGCCCTCGGCCTTGAGCTGGCGCAGGAGGGTTTGGACTTGGTCTCGACTCAAGCCGGGCAGCACCTGTTGGAGTTCACCAAAGCTGAGCCCGGCACTGCCCGAGTGACGAATGTGGCGGAGCAGCAGCGCCTTGTTCGTCTGGCGGTCCGGTCCGCGTCTGCGGGTATAGATGCCAGGCTTAGCCAGAAGGCGATAAGACCGGCGCGACAGCAGGTAACGCACGCCTGGGCCCCGGCCAATCCGTTCGATGAGGCCCTGGTCCAACAGCGGCTCCAAGCGTGACTTCAGGAAATCTGGCACCGGTTGTTCTCGGTGCACTAGGTCCAGAACAAGCATGTCCGCGGTGGCAAAAGTGTCCAAACGCTCGCGGCTCACTTCCTCCAAAAAACGCAGAAACTCAGGATCCCGAATCTGACCGTGTAACGTCACCCACACCGAGTGTTGGCTAGTGCGGCTGAAGTCGGGCAGCGGCTTGCTTTGCTGGATGCAGGTGCGGTAGATGAGGTCGAAGCCCTGCGCGGCTCGCTCGACCAGCCTAAGCTTGCCCAACACCTCGGCGATACGCCGGTTGCGCGGATTTTGTTCCCAGAGAATGTTCTGTTGGTTGATTCCCGGCGGGAAGCCGCTCGGACTGACGATCTCGATTCGACGCGGATACTGACGAACAAAGACCGAGCCGCCATGGCGGTAGTCACGGTGGCTCACCGCGTTGAGCAGGCCCTGGCGCACAGCTTGCTCGTCGAAGGTTGGCACGCCCCAGACGAAGAGGCCCTGCTGGAAGTGCTGGAGGTCATTACGCAGGTTGACCGCCTGCCAGAGCTGGTCCAGCCCGGGCAGAAAGCCGCGCCGGAGCTCACGGCGATCAGCGGCCGGCCCGCGAACGTCGTCAGGCCAGTACTCGAAGATTACCTCAGCCTGGCCTAAGAAGCGGCCCAAGGCCTGGCGGGTTCCGAGCGTGATCAGGGCCGCCTAGGTGAGCTGGCCGCCGACAACCAGTTCCGCGTCGGCCAGAAGTTGCTCGATGGGCCTGGTGGCAAGCCCGCGGCCTGGGCTCTTGCGCTCCCAGAGGGTGCGGAACAGTTCCATGGCTTCGGGATCAAGGTCCGACAGCTTTGCCCCAAGGCAGAGCTCCGCCGAGAAGTCAGGGCCTGTCTCGTTGTGGATGAGTCGGAGCTGTTCGTCCGACATGGATACAAGGCTTTCACCCGCCCGCATCCAATAGGTGCCCCGATCATTCCAGGTTGTTCCCGGCAGGCGGGCTGGAACGTGGATGATCAAGACGCGCCGTCCCTCATGCCGGTACTCTTCGACTTGCAGGCGGTGCCCGAGGCGCTCGAACAGACCCGCTTCAGTGCGTCCCGGCTCGGAGAAGGTCTTCGTGCCGAGCCCTTGGCGGGGGGCGCTGGTCTGTCACGCCGAGCACGATTCGACCGCCGCCCTCATTGGCCAGTGCGACGCAGTATTTGACCAGGTCGTCAAAGGCGAATCCGCCCAGGGCCGCCTTGAACTCGATCCGACTCCCTTCTGGGCTGTCCAGGAGTGCGCGGGATCGCTCGGGCGTGGTCACTTTGGCTCCTCGGCGCGCGTCAGCAGCTCCGCCAACCGGTAATTCACACTGGTCACCCCGAAGTCCGGTTCACGTTGAAAGGGTCGGCGGATGTAGTGGACGCGGGGCTGCGCGCCCTCAAGGAACTCGACGATGGCTAGGATGTAGTCGTCGGGTTTGTTCAGCGAGGTGAGGATCTCGTTGCGGGTCACGGTGATGGAGTCAGCGCCGGTCAGGCGGCCTTTGACCTCGATGAAACGGAGCCGGCCGGTGCGAGGGTCGCGGCTTTCGATGTCGTAGCCAAGTTGTTCCAGCTCGCGGTCCACCGGTTCGTAGCCGAGGCTCCGCTCAACCTCCATGACGATGGCTCGGGCCTTTTGGGCAACAGCCTGGGTATCGGCAGGGTTCAAGCCCGGTGAGAGCGGCTGGCCCTTGAGCTTGACCAGAAGCCCCATCGGCACCACCACAAACCCACCCACAACCACCGGTGGCAGGGGCGCGATCTGGGCCTCCTGATCGAGTTGTGCGAGGCGGTTTTTGAGGCGGGCCGCCAGATCATCGGCACGGCGGCGGGCTTCCTGCCAGTTGAGGCGCGCGTTGAGTTTGCCGGCCTGCTCCTGGAGTTTGAGTTCCTCCGCCCGGTGGTCCCAGTAGGTAACTTCCTTGGTCAGCCGGTCTTTGACCGCCGCGCGGGTTTTGTCGATCCACTGCAAGCGGCGGGCCCGCACTTCTTGCAGGTGTTCTGGGACCACCTGGGTGACCGCATGGGCTATGGCCTTGTGCTCCAAGTCACCGGTGATCCAGTTGCACTCCGGCAGCTTCAGGATCGCTTCTGGCGTTGGTTCGTCTGGTTGCAGAGGCCGCAAGTCCAGGAAAGGCGCAGAGCCAGCCTGCCGAACGGTGCCGTCTGGGTGCAACCCGACATAGAGCATGCGCCTGGACACGACGCAGGCTTGGCCGGTGCGGGGATAGTGCCGTCTTGAATGGTGTATTCGAGGCAAAAGATCACCCGGGGCGCATCGCCCCAGTCGCGCTCGTCCACAAGCACCGTTCCATGGCGCAACAGGTTGCGGTGGCGTTCCAACGTCAGGTCAATCACCGTGTCCAATAGCGGATGTCCTGGACAGACCAGAGCTGCCAGAGGCTGGCCGGCTGGAGCAATCAGCTCTTTTTCGAAGGTGATCCGTTCGTAGCGGTGCAGGACCGGCTCCCGGGTACCTAGTTGGCGGTCGCGCTGTCGGACCACAGCCGGCACGTGGGTGACCTCGTAGCGCCGTGGTTCACGCGGGCTGACCGAGCCGCTGAGCCGGCGGAATGCCTCCAGGAAAAATGACGCGATGTAATGGGGTTGGAGCCGGCGTGCCTCGGCCCGCTCGCGATCTAGCCGGACGCGCTGTAGCCTGGCCTCATCGATAACGTCGTGTACCAGGGCGCGCTCGTCCAGCAGCTCTTGGAGGCGGGCGATGTCCACGGCGCCGGCCACCACTTGGTTAAGTCGGGCGCGCACCTCAGGCCGCTCGCCGTAGCGGATGGCCTCAATCAACAGCTCCCGCAAGGGCTTACCTTCAAACTGGAGCTTGCCCAGCACGTCGAACACTTGACCGCCCAGCCGCTGCCGAGCCAGCTCCAGTTTCTCCAGCAGGGTGCGGTAAACATCGCCCTCGCGTGTCTCGGTGGCCACCAGGTTCCACAAGTGGCAGACTTCAGTTTGGCCGATGCGGTGGATGCGGCCGAAGCGTTGCTCGATACGGTTGGGGTTCCAAGGCAGGTCGTAGTTGACCATCAGGTGCGCCCGTTGGAGGTTGATGCCTTCGCCGGCAGCGTCGGTAGCCACCAGTACGCGCACGTCCGGATGGTGCAGGAAGGCTTCCTGGGCTTTGCGTCGTTCCTCGCGGCCCATGCCGCCGTGCATGGTCACAATAGCCTCCGGCCGGCCCAGCAGCGTGGCAATGCGCTCGGCCAAATAGTAGAGCGTGTCCCGATGTTCAGTGAATACCACCAGCTTTTGATGCGGCGAGGCTACGGGCTTGAGGTCTGAGCCGGCCTTGTAAGGTGGCGGTGTCTCGGCCAGGCTACTGGCAATGGCTGCAGGCGTGAAGATCTCGGTCAACAAGGATGCCAATTCACGCCATTTGCGGTCTTGGCCGCTGCGGCCTACCGCTTGGGCAAGGGTCTCCAGCCGTTGGAGCGTGGCGATCTCGGCTTTGAGCTCGTCAATGGTGCGGGCGGCGGTGGCTTCATCCAAGATTTCCTCTTCTTGGCGCGCCAGTTCGTCATCAGGTGCATCTTCCAGATCGGCCAACTGCTCAGCATCCAGCACAGGGCCGAAGTCGGCTGGGCGTTGGGCCAAGGCGCCCCGATGCAGTAGCTCCAACTCGCGGAGTCGGCTCTCAAGCCGTTCGCGGCGTCGGCGCAAGGATTGGTAGATGGCCTCCGGTGAAGAGGCTAGGCGCCGTTGCAGGGTGGTGAGGGCGAAGCCAACCGTGCCAGCGCGCTTGTCGTCCTGGAGCGCTTCGGCGCGGTTGAACTCCTGGCGCACATAGTCAGTAACTTCCTTATACAGATGCGCCTCGGCGTCCGATAGGGGATAAGGCACGGTGTGAGCGATGCGCTCGGGAAACAGGGGGCGGCCGTCGAACTTCACGAGCTTCTCCTTGACCATGCGGCGCATCAGGTCCGACACATCCACTTGATGGACGCCGTCGCGGAATCGGCCCTCGAACCGGTCGCCGTCCAGAAGCGCCAAGAAAAGCTGGAAATCCTCTTCTTTGCCGTTGTGCGGCGTGGCCGTCAGAAGGAGCAAGTGCCGAGTGCGTCCTGACAGGAGCTAGCCGAGTTTGTAGCGTTTGGTGTATTTGATCTCACCCGCAAAGAAGGTCGCCGACATCTTGTGGGCCTCGTCCACCACCACCAAATCCCAAGAACATTCCGGCGCAGCGAGTTTGGCCTGGACGGTGTCGTCCCGGGCACACTTGTCCAGACGGGCAATCACAAGGTCGTTCTCCAAGAACTAGTTGCCGGTTCGGGCGGATTCCAGCTTGTCAGTGGTGGCAATCTCGAAGGGGAGCTGAAACCGCTGGTAAAGCTCGTCCTGCCACTGCTCGACCAGGCTCCCCGGACAGACCACCAGACACCGGCGCAGATCGGCTCGGACCAAAAGTTCCTTGATGAGCAGGCTGGCCATGATGGTTTTGCCTGCGCCAGGGTCGTCGGCCAGCAGGAACCGTAGCGGCTGACGCGGCAGCATCGCTTCATACACCGCCGTGATCTGGTGCGGTAAGGGTTCCAAGACCGAAGTGTGCACTGCCAGCATCGGGTCGAACAGGTAGGCCAGTCGAATGCGGTGTGCCTCCGATACCAACCGGAACGCGCTACCGTCTCCGTCAAAACTCCATGGCCTGCCGGCCTCCACTACTTCCAGGCGCGATTCGTCTTGTCGGTAGAGCAGGACCTGCCCGACCCGACCCGTCGAATCCTTGTAGGTCAGTTCCAGCACGTCGGAGCCAAACCAACGGAGGCTGACGGCGGTGACCAAGCTGTTGGGCACGATGCCACGGATCGCGACTTCGGGGCGGATATCTTCGAGTTTCATTGGATGAGTTGGACCGATGGTCGGGCTTTCAGCCAGAGTTGCGCGTTTGCCGAGCCGAAGGCCGGCGTCGTGTTCGCTAGCCGGTGCATGGCCAAAAACGGTGTCGAGTCCCCACAGGACTCAGAGTCTGGTGCACAAATTGTCCGGCAACAGCCTGCCCGGCCTCCTAGTGGAAGCATAGGGTTTGGATGTGGGCTCGAGTTTCGACCCGGGCCGGAGCGCGGCCATGCACCGGCAAGTGCGTGGCAGTAGCCGGATCCGATCCGGGTTTGCTTTCTAAGGGCTGATGCCTCAAGAGGCTGCGGTGGCTTTTGCAGACCCGCAGGCGCAGAATCTGTAGCCGATAACAGGCCGGCATCGCCGCAATCCGGTAAGGCAGCCAGGCGAGGTGTGATCCGGGTCTGTGCATTCAGCCGACCCCAAAAGCTGCTGTGCGCCGCAGAAAACGCTTTGGCGATAACGTGCATTCCCTTTTGCGAGGCGCCCGTCATACTGGGTTGTTTACGGTTTTATCCTAGCCCAAAGCTGCGACTGGCTGCAAGGAACCAGTCCGGCCTGGCTTGGGGGAGGGTGTCGGTGTGGGTCCATCGACTCAGCAGTGCAATGTGTGCTGTGCCGTTGGGTCGCGGGTGTGCCCAGGCGAAGGGCAGCGGGATTTCTTTTTGCTGGCCCAGCGCGCCGGCTGGTTTTCCAGATGGTGCGGTTAGGCCCAGTCGCACCCGATCAGCAAGCCTGAGCTCAGACGCCAGCCTCAAGGTGGCGCGAGCCGCATTTGGCTGGCGGGACAGGGGGGGCGGTTCGGCCTGGCGGCTGCACATGATGTAACCGGATCACATATCGACAAATCGACAAATCGGTTTGCAAAACGGGCTCCGGTCGGGCTATGACAACTGCCGCGATGAAGATGTTGAAGCTGATGCTGGCCGCCGGTTTGGCGGGAGTAGTTACCGGCTGTCTGGAGCAGTCGGCTGGCCAACCCGGGGTGCGGTTCGGCGCGCTGTTACGGGTGCAGTGGGTAGGCACAGCTCAATTGGCGCGCGACACCAATGCAGCTCGGGTCTGCCAAATCTTAGCTTTGCCGGAGTCGGCGGCCTTCCGGGAGGAGCTGCTGGGTAAGCTAGCTCGTGTGCCGTATCAGTGCTGGAGTAACAGCCTGCCCAAGGGCGTGCCGGATCAAGCGCCATTAATCCGGCCCTTGTTGGAGGATTTGGCGCGACAGGAGTGGTATTTGGAGTTGCAGGGTAGCACTGCTGCGCCTGAGCTGGTTCTGGCGGTGCAAGTGACTGGCGATCGAGCGCGGCTGTGGTCCACCAATTTGTGGCAAGTGGTGCACGGTTGGAAGCTGGGGGTGCCGCAGCCGCTGCCAAACGCAGGCGGTCAAGGCTGGCAACTGAAGAAGGCCGCTGCGCCCAATTTGATCCAGTTTGCCCAAAGCGGCTCGTGGGTGCTGGTGGGCTTGGGCCAGGAACCGCTGAAGCTGTTGCCGGGGTTGGTGCAGCAGGTCCGTGCGAATGGTCGGCCTGTGCCGGCGTTGCAGGCGCACTGGCTGGAGGTGCAGGCTGACCTGCCGGCGCTACGCGGTTGGTTGCCTGTGCTCGAGGATTTTCGCCTGCCGCCTGTGCATCTGACTGTGCGCGGTCTCAACGGCCATGTGCGCACCGAGGCCAAGCTGCATTACAGCGCGAACCTGGCGTGGAAGCCTGAGCCGTGGAAGTTGCCGACCAATGCAATCCGGGACCCGATCATCAGTTTCACGGCTGCCCGCGGCATTGCGCCGTTGCTGGCACAGGTCAAGGGCGTTACCGGCCTGGGGTTGAACCCCTTACCCGACCAATTATGTGCGTGGGCTGGGAAAGACCTTTTTGCCCAGACGTATGTCACGTTTCCGGTGCCGCATGCCACCAACGCCCTGCACCAACTGGCCCGGACTGTGCCCGGGTTTACTCAACTACACCCGTGGCTGAAGCCCAGCCAAGTGGTTTACTGGAGTAACCGGGCAGAGCTGATGTGGCAAGGGGTGCCGTTGGCCGTGCCGACGCTGCGCCCGTTGCGCGATAGCGGTTCGGACTATGTGTTGGCGTGTTTGTTCCCGCTCAGTTCGCCTACCAATGCGCCGCCTCCTGCCCAACTGTATGCCCAGGTGCAAGGTCGGCAGAACCTGGCCTACTACGATTGGGAATACACTCAGGAACGGCTGCGGCACATGCGCCCGCTGTATCAGATTCTGGATATAGCACATCGGCGCCAGTTCATCCCCACCAACGCGCCCAGCCAGGTCTGGATTCGCGCCATCGCGCCTTACCTGGGCAACACAGTCACCGAGCTGACGGTGACCGGGCCGAAAGAGTTGACCCTCACGCGCAAATCCGAGTTGGGCCTGACGGGTTTTGAGCTCTACACGCTTACTCGCTGGCTGGAGTCGCCCGGCTTCCCCAAACGGTTCGAGCTGCCGCCGCCAGCCCCCGACCCTCGGGCCGGGCCGCCGCCCGGCTTGACCAATCCAGGGCCAAGGCGTACTCGCTAAAGCACGATGGCACTCAAACTGGGTGTTAACATCGATCATGTGGCCACGCTGCGCGAAGCCCGCTACCGGGGCCGCGGCTACGGTGAGCCTGACCCCATCGAAGCGGCCCGGCTGTGCGAGGCCGCCGGGGCCAACGGCATCACAGTGCACCTGCGCGAAGACCGTCGCCACATCCAAGACCGCGACGTGTGGAAGCTGCGGGAGATCGTGACCACCCGACTCAACCTCGAATTGGCCAATACACCCGAGATTGTGGACATTGCCCTGCGGCTGAAGCCGGACATTGTCTGTTTTGTGCCTGAACGGCGCGAGGAGGTGACCACTGAAGGCGGCTTGGACGCGGTGGGTCAACGGGCGGCGCTGACCGAGGTGCGCCAACGCATGAACGACGCCGGCATCGAGGTGAGCCTGTTCATCGCACCGGACGCCCGGCAGGTCGAAGCCGCCGCCGAGATTGGGGCACAGTTCATCGAGCTGCACACCGGCCGGTTCGCCGAAACCTTCGCCACGGGCCCGGCTGAGGAGTTGGACAAATTGGTGTTGGCTGCTCGACAGGCGCATGCCCTGGGCCTGAAAGTGAATGCGGGCCACGGCCTCAACTACCAGAATGTCACCGCCCTGTTCGCTGTGCCGCACCTGGTCGAGTTGAACATCGGCCACAGTATCATCAGCCGCGCGGTGATGGTGGGCTTATCGCAGGCGGTGGAGGAGATGGTGCGGCTGCTGAAGAAATACAAGGGCTGAGAACCCGAGGCACGGTGCGGCTGTGGTTTTGGGCGTGGGAACCGATTTGATCGAAGTGGCCCGCATCCGCGCGGCGCACCAGCGGTTTGGGGACCGGTTCCTGCGGCGTGTGCTGCGCAGCGACGAGATTGATTATTGCCTAGCGCACGCTGACCCGTTCCCGTTTGTCGCGGCTCGGTTTGCCGCCAAAGAGGCGGTGGCCAAAGCCTTCGGCACGGGTATTGGACGCCAGTTGCAGTGGCAGGACATGGAGGTCAGGCACTTGCCCAGCGGTCAACCCTACGTGGTGCTGCACAACCAAGGCTTGGCCCTGCTGCAGCAACGTCAGGCCCGAGCCCTGCACCTGAGTCTGACCCACACCCGCGACTACGCCTGCGCAGTGGCTGTGCTAGAGGGTTGACCGCTAAACGGTTGTGGGGCAAAACAGCGCCGCGACAAATCGAGTATGCACGTGACCAAACCGTTACTGCTGACTTTGGCGCTGGCTACGGTGGTTCCCAGCACCGCGCCAGCCGCTTCCGCCCAGGCTCCGACTCCCATGCAAACTGCGCACACGTTCAAAACCCGACTCAGTCGCACCGTCAGCCTCAATTACCTGCTGTTTCTGCCTCAAGATTACTCGCGCCGCCGCACGCAGCGGTGGCCGCTGATCCTGTTCTTGCATGGGGCAGGCGAGCGCGGCACTGACCTGGCCAAGGTCAAGATTCATGGGCCACCCAAGTTGGTGGCCAACCGGCCCGATTTCCCTTTCATTCTGGTCTCACCCCAATGTCCCGAGCATGAGATTTGGGACCCGGATTCTTTGGTGGCGCTGCTGGACCACGTGTTGGGCCGCTACCGGGTTGATCCCAGCCGGGTGTATCTGACGGGGCTGAGCATGGGCGGCTACGGCACCTGGGCTTTGGGCGTGCGGTATCCGGAGCGGTTTGCCGCCATCGCACCCATCTGCGGCGGAGGCGACGTGTTGCCGGTGCATTTGGGCCCCAACGAGCGCAATCCAGCCCTGCGCACGCTAGCGGTCTGGGCTTTCCACGGCGCCAAAGACCCCGTGGTGCCGTTGAGTGAATCCGAACGGATGGTCGAGGCCCTTCGCAAAGCCGGCTGCGCCGAGGTCAACCTCACGGTCTATCCCGAGGCTGGGCACGATGCCTGGACCGAGACCTACGCCAACCCGCAGCTCTACGACTGGTTCCTGAAACATCAACGGACCGAGTTGCTGCCCACCAGCTCGAAGCCACGCGCCAGCCGCACCAGCCGCAGCAGCCAACCGGGCCGGTAAACCACCGGGGCCCAGGCCAGGCTGGCCAAGCTTAAAACTTGCTCGGGTCCAACACGGCATGCCGGATCCGTTGCCGTCTCCAAGTGTAGGTGACGTGCACCAGGCCGTCTTGGGTCTGGATCACTGCCGGGTAAGAGTATTCGCCGGGCTGATCTTCCAGCGTAAGCACATCGCGCCATTGCTGGCCGTCTAACGAGACGGCTACCGTCAGCGGAGTGCGGCCCCGTGTGGTTGGGTTATAGACCAGCAGGTGCCGACCGTCCCGCAAGGTCACCCCGTCGATCCCTGCGTTGGGATTGGGCAGACTTAGCGGTTCGGGGGCTGACCAACTGCGGCCGTTATCTTCCGAGCGCGTGGCATAAATCCGGCCTCGGTTACTGCGCATCAGCGCAAGAAGGCGCCGGTCGCTCAGCCGCAGCAGAGTCGGTTGGATCAAGCCGACAGTTTTGCCCTCGTTGATGGGCGGTGTTTTGTCCCAAGTTCGCCCCAGGTCGGTTGTCCACTCGAAATGCACGCGCCAGCCGGCGTGTTCGGTGCTGCTGCCGCACAGCAAGGTGCCTTCGGGCAACTGAATGGGCTTGTTTTTGATGGGCCCCAAGATGCCTTCAGGCAACCGTTGCGGCTGGGTCCAGGACAAGCCAGCGTTGGTGGATCGGCGCAGCATACCCCACCAAGTCGAGGGGCTAGGGCCCACCTTATAAAACAGCAACAACGGGCCGTTGGTCGGCTGGCACAGCACCGGGTTCCAACACGGATACCGCCGTCCACCTGGCTGGATGCCGTCGGCCACCTGCACTGGGGCTGACCACTGACCGCGCTGCTGTCGGGCTAGCCAGATGCACACGTCGGGGTTCTTCTCCGCGGTGCCGCCAAACCAGGCTGCCACCAACCCATCTGCAGTCTCAACGATGGTCGAAGCATGACATTGCGGAAAGGGAGCTCGGTCGTAGATGAACTCGGTTCCGACCAAGGCAGCCGACTGAGCCGGGGCAGGCGAGTCAGCCGCCCACAGTGGACCCGCAGCCGCACCCGCTGCTCCGAGCATCAATCCGAGCCAGACCAACTTGCGCCACGGGTGGGTGGACGTTGGCTCAGGGTGACTCAGCCGTGCGGCTAGACGCATAGGTTTTATGGGCCGGACTGAGATTTCTTGGGGGCGGTGGTCAGCGGGAAGTCGTCGGTCCGGAACGGACATGCAGGCAGGCCGGCTGCATTGGCCAGGTTGACCACCGGATAATCGGCCCAGCCATAGCGCACCGCCACGGGCCGCTGGACCGCCGGACTACTGACCACCACGGTGTCGCCCTCGATCACCGCTTGGGCCCAGACAAATTTCCGGTCCGGCCCAGCGATGGCAAAGCCCACCAACGGCTCGACCAGTTTCCCCTTGGTCACGGAATAAAGCTGCCCAGGCGGTTGTGTGGCCCACAGCTTGCGCACCTCGGCTTGACGCACCGGTTGAGCCACCAGCCCGCCATCTACATGGTCGAAGCTCAAGATGACCTTCGAGCCTTTGACGCGCATGCGCTTGAACACCGGACCGGAATGCACCACCCGCTGGCCATAAGCGATCCGGCGCGCCGCCAGCGCCAGGCGTGCGCCCACAGGCTCTTTTTGTTTGGGATGGATATCCTTCTCGTCACCCACATCGGTAATGACCGCCATGCCCACCTTGGGCAAGAGCTTGGTCGCCAGCGCCTGGGCTTCGCGTAGTTCAGCCCAGTCGCTTTCCCCCGGCTCAGATTTGATCTCACGGAACGGCGCCAGTTGCACCAACAGAAACGGGAAGTCCCCTTGCCCCCAGTCCCGTCGCCAGTTCCGGATCAAGTCCGGAAACAGCCTGCGATACTGCCAGGCGCGCCCGGCGTTGGATTCGCCCTGATACCATATGGCTCCGCGGATCGCAAACGGGATCAGCGGCGCAATCATCCCGTTGTAGAGGCAGGCTGGTTTCCACGGTGTAGTTGGGCGCCGTCTGGCGAAGGGTTTACCGGCCGCTTTGGCCGCTTCCTCTTCTTTGATGAACCGAGCCAAGGCCTCCTCGAATCGCGCCAGTGCCACTGTGTAGCCGTCCAAGATATCCCGCTTGTATTCCGGGTCGGCCCCCAGCACCGGCTGGCTCATCCACACTTCGGCCGGTGAGCCGCCCCAGGAGCTGTGGATCAAGCCGATAGGCACACCCAGCGCAGCCTGCAAATCACGGCCGAAGTAGTACGCCACAGCCGAGAAATTCGATACGGTCAGCGGCCCACACACCTCCCAACTGCCGGCCACGTTGTCCACGGGCGCATCCGCCCGCAGCTTGGGCACTGTGTAAAGCCGGACGAACCAGTTCGAGCTGGCTGGGATATCGACCGCCGCTTTATCGGTCGCGCGCAGGGGCCACTCCATGTTGGACTGGCCGCTAGCAATCCACACCTCGCCCACCATCACATTGCGCAGCACCACACGGTTCTTGCCCAGCACCAGCAATTCGTCCGGCCCACCCGCTGGCATGGGAGCTAAGCGGACCTGCCACCGCCCGCCTTTGGCCACGGTGCTGAGACGCTGGTTGCGGAACTGCACGGTCACCTGTTCGCCTTCGTCAGCCCAGCCCCAGACCGGCACCGGCATCTGCCGTTGCAAGACCATGTTGTCGGTAAACAAGCCGTGCAACCGCACATCGGCTTGCACGCCCGCACCCACACCCAGCCCAACAGCGGTTACAACCACTCGGATCCAGCGCGTTTGAATCATGGCACCTAGTGCAACCCGGCCAGCCCCGAACCGTCAATGCCAAACCTAGCCCTGGCAAGGCCGGGCTGATTGTTACCATTGCTCCAGGCTGGCCTTTGGGGCATGCTGCTTGGCGGATGAATTACAACGTGCAGCAACAGTCCGACACCATGAATACTGGCAAAGCGAACGTGACCCGAAGCAGCCACTGGGCGGCACTGGGCCTGGGCGGGCTGATCATGCTGGGCGGTGCCTTGACCAGCCTAGCGGCAGAAGAACCGAAACTGCGTATCGACCCCACACCGGTGCCGCGTGACGGCAAGATGGTGCTGAGCTTTGCGCCCATGATCAAACAAGTGGCGCCCAGCGTGGTGACCATCACCTCCACCAAGGTCGTCAAGCAAGACCTGCGGCGGTTACCGGGTTTCTTTGACGATCCGTTTTGGCGCCGGTTCTTCGGGTTCGGGGAGGAAGACGACTCGCGGGTGCCACCCCGACGCCGCGAGTTCCGCGAATACAATTTGGGCTCCGGCGTCATCGTCTCGCCCGACGGCTACATCCTCAGCAACCACCACGTCGTCGAGGGAGCCGACGAACTGAAGGTGTCCTTGGCCAACAGCCCCGAACAATACGCCGCCAAGGTGGTCGGCACCGATGCACTCAGCGACATTGCGGTGCTGAAGATCGAAGGCAAAGACCTGCCCGCCATCACCCTGACCGACAGCGACAACCTGCAGGTGGGCGATATCGTGCTAGCCATCGGCAACCCCTTCGGCGTCGGGCAAACCGTCACCATGGGCATCGTCAGCGGCTTGGGCCGGTCCATGGGCATCGTCAATTACGAAGACTTCATCCAAACCGATGCCTCGATTAACCCAGGCAACTCCGGCGGCGCGCTGGTTGACATCCAAGGGCGATTGGTCGGGATCAACACCGCTATCCTCAGCCGCACCGGCGGCAACATCGGGGTGGGCTTCGCCGTGCCCATCAACATGGCCCGATACGTCATGCAACAACTCATCCAACACGGCAAAGTGGCCCGGGGTTACTTGGGCGTGGTGATCCAGCCGGTCACACCCCAGTTGCAAAAGCACTTTAAGCTGCCTGATACCACCGGTGCACTGGTGGGCGAAGTCAACCCCGACTCCCCAGCCGCTCAGGCCGGCATCAAAGAAGGCGACGTGATCATCGAGTTCAACGGCCGCAAGGTGCCCGACAACCGTCAGTTGCGGCTCATGGTCGCCCAAACCCCGCCCAAAACCAAGGTCACCTTGAAACTCCTGCGCGACGGCAAAGAAAAGACTCTCTCGGTCACCCTAGGCGAGTTGCCGCCTGAATTGGCTATGGGCAAACCAGGCCAACCCTCCTCCGGTGAAGGCACCGCGCTGTTGGAAGGAGTCGAGCTGGCCGACCTAGACACCCGCACGCGCCGCCAAGCCGAGCTGCCCACTGACCTTCAGGGGGTGCTGGTCACGCAAGTCGAAGAAGGCACACCCGCTAGTGAAGCTGGCCTGCGACCGGGCGACGTCATTGTCGAGATTAACCACGAGAAAGTCGCCTCGGTCAGTGAAGCGCTTGCACTAGCCCGAAAAGCCAAAGGCAAATCCCTCCTGCTGCGGGTCTGGAGCCAAGGCGCGCGCCGCTACTTGGTCATCGAAGAGAAGTCCAAATAAGCTCGGCAACCACCCGCCCGGCCGTCCGCCAGCCCCTCCGCCGGCTCACCCAAACATGGGGCGTCGGGCGTGAGGCATCGAGCGTGGACCATGGGCCTGGGGTGTGGGGCGCGGGGATCGGAAGACTAAGGACGGAATCGGTCGAACGGTAGCCGCCGGCGTCAGCCGGCGGATAAATCTGCCCTCGGCTCACGATCCACCGCGTCACCGCGGTGGCTACCACCCTGGTCTTGGTCCGCCGCCTTACGGCGGCGGCTACCGAGCCGCCCCGTAGCCGCCGGCGTCAGCCGGCGGATAAATCTGCCCTCGGCTCACGATCCACCGCGTCACCGCAGTGGTTACCACCCTGGTCTTGGTCCGCCGCCTTACGGCAGCGGTACAGGTAGTATTGGTTTCCCAACCCGCCGTATCGCCGGCTTCAAGTCGGCAGGCCAAGGATTTGGGCTTGGACCGGGTTGCGGCTGGAACTAAGTTAGTGGGCGAAATCGGCTGGCCGGGTTTAAGCCTGGGCCAGGCCGGAACAAATACCGTGGGCAGCTTAGTCAATCGGCTGAAGGTGTGGGCTGTGTGGGTTGGCCTGCTAGCCATGAGTGCTGCAGGGCAAGACTTGGTGTTTATCACCGAGTTCATGGCAGCCAACACCCATACGCTGGCCGACCGGGACCGGGATTACCCCGACTGGATCGAGCTCTACAACGCCGGCACCAACACGGTGAACCTGGCTGGCTGGGCGCTGACGGACGATCCGCAGAATCTGACCCGGTGGCGGTTCCCCGCAGTGCAGCTAGCACCCAACGAGTATCTGCTTGTTTTCGCCTCCGGCAAGGACCGGCGCATCCCCGGTGCAGAGCTGCACACCAACTTCAAGCTGGATGCCGGCGGCGAATACCTGGCTCTGGTTAAGCCTGATGGCAAGACGATCGCTTGCCAGTTTGCTCCAACTTATCCGCCGCAGCAGGCGGATGTGTCCTATGGCTTGAGCATGGGTGACCGCGCGATGGTGTGGGTGCCCAGCCAAGCGCCGAAGCGGGTGTGGGTGCCCACGGCCGACGTGGGATTAAGCTGGACGACGCTGGAATTCGACGACCGGCAATGGCAAGTGGTGACCAACGGCGTCGGTTACGATCCGACCGGTCTGTACGGCCCGTTTTTAGGGGCTGACCTGCGCGCAGCCATGTTGGGGCGGTCTGCATCGGTTTACCTGCGCATGCCCTTTGTTCGACCCGACTCGGGCGCCAATCGGCTGAAGCTGCGCCTGCGGTATGACGACGGGTTTGTAGCGTATCTGAACGGTTGGGAAGTGGCTCGGCGCAATGCGCCAAAGCCGCTGCGTTGGGACTCGACGGCCACCGCAGCCCATGGGGTGCCGGTGCCGACCGTGCTGGAGGAAAACTTCGAATCTCACCACGGCCCATATGTGCTGATGTGGACCGAGGAGCGGACCCAGGCGCGCATTGCCGAACCCAATGAAGGATCGGCAGGCCGGTTCCTTCGCCTGATCAACGGCCAGGTGCAAAACCAAGTGGCTGCGGTGGCCTTCGGTCAAGTGGCCTCGGGCCAGTTCCAGACTGTCACTGCCGAGTTCGAGTTTCGATGGCGGGCGCGGGCTGCGGGCGGGGCGCGGTTGGTGGGCCTGTTGTTGCCGGTCTCGACTTACGGCTCCAAAGGCCCCGGGGTGGACTTGGCCACGCTACGCAATCAAGCCGAGACCAGCCTGCCTGGGGTATTGACCGTGGTGCTGGAGCAGGAGAGCGCCGGTGCACCGGCGATGCTGTCGGCGTATTGGAACCGGATGCGCTACGGTGCGTTGACCTTGGCCCCGGCAGCGGTCGCCCCGCGCGAATTCCATCAGATCAAGCTTGTCTTGGAACACACTGCCGAAGGCGCCTACGTCACCGCCAGTCTCACGCCGCGGAGTCGTAGCCCTGCCAGCGTAGGGTTGAAGGCTTTGGACCGGACGTTCATTCGTGGCCTACAGCCCTACCCAGCACGGTTGCAGATCGCCGCCAAGATTCGGGATTGGGATCAAACGATTGACTTGGACAACGTGCGAATGCAGTGGCTGCCCCAGTCAGGAATGGTCATCGAGGAGTTTGACCTAGCCCAATTCAGCGACTTGCTCCGGCCGGGCACCAACTTGCTGGCCATCCACGGGCTGAACCGATCAGCCACCGACCCCAGCTTTCTGCTGCAGCCTGAGTTGGTGATTGCTCAGGGGGCATTGCAGCCTGGGTCGGAGCGGTTTTTTGCTCAGCCAACGCCTCGGGCGCCTAATGGCGAAGGGTATGCGAGCTGCGCGCCGGCACCTATCGTTTCGGTCCGGGGTGGAGTCTTTAAGGAACCTGTCACCGTCGAGCTGCGTTCACCGGTGACCAACGGCGTGGTGCGTTACACGCTCAACGGGACCGAGCCCACGGCGAGCTCGGAGCTGGCCCAAGGGCCAATCCGCATCAGCGCTTGCGCCCAACTTCGAGCCAAAACCTTTGTCCCGGGGCAGCTCCCCAGCCCGACGCTGACCGAGACCTACACGCTGTTGGACGAGAGTCTGGCCGATTTCAGCTCGAACTTGCCGCTGTTGATCATTCATCCGTTTGGCAAATACATCTCCGCCTACAGCAAGACCCCGGTGGGGCTACGCGTGATCGATACCCAAAATGGCCGCAGTACACTGACCGGTCCTGCCGATTACGACGGTCGGGCCACGATCCACGTGCGCGGCTTCAGCACCTTGCGCCAGCCCAAAAGTTCCTACACGGTCAACCTGCGCGATGCCCATGGCGATAAACTGCGGGTGTCATTGCTGGGTCTTCCCAAAGAGGCCGATTGGGTGTTGTATGCACCCTATTCAGACAAGAGCCTGATGCGGGACGTGTTGGCCTACGAGTTGAGCAATCAGATGGGCCGCTACGCGCCCCGGACGCGCTTTGTGGAGGTGTTTGTGCACCGGTACGGTGCCCGCCTCAACCGCAGCGATTATCAAGGGGTCTATGTGTTGGCCGAGAAAATCACGCGAAGCAAAAACCGGGTGAACATTCATGAGCTGACCCCAGCCGACAACGCTGAGCCGGCGATCAGTGGCGGCTACATCATTAAACGCGATCATTCGCAGCGGCGTGAGCCGGGCTTTACCACCAGCCTGCGAGGCGTCGAGTTCAGCTACGTGTATCCGGAGCCGGACGAAATCACCCCCCAGCAGCGCGCTTGGATCGCTCGCTATATGAACGAGCTGGAGCGCGCCATCTACGGCCCGGACTTCAAGGACCCCAACAAAGGGTATGCGGCCTACTTGGACGTGGACTCGTTCATCGACCACCACTGGTTGGTCGAGATGTCCAAAAACATCGATGGCCTGCGCTACAGCGTCTTTCTGCACAAAGACCGCGGAGGCAAACTGGTGGTCGGCCCGCCCTGGGATTGGAACCTCTCTTGGGGCAACGCCGATTACCAAGAGGGGTGGCGCACCGAGGGCTGGTATTATGAGCTGTTGCGGGAACATGAGATATGCTGGTTCCGGCGCCTGAGCCAAGACCCAGACTTTCGCCAACGGGCGATCGACCGGTGGTGGCAGTTGCGCCAACACGTCTTCAACACTTCCAACATCTGGGCTCAAATTGATCAGTGGGCCCAGCTCTTGGAGGAAGCCCAACAGCGCAACTTCCGGCGCTGGCCCATCCTGGGCCGCCGCGTCAACCCTAACTACTTTGTGGGTCGAACCTACCAGGAAGAAATTCGCTGGCTCAAAGACTGGATCGCTCAGCGCAACGCCTGGATTGACAGTCAATTGTTGGCGCCTCCCACCGTCACCCAAACCGCTGCCACTTCGACCAATGCTGTGACCCTCACCCTGAGCAGTTCGGCTGGCCGAATTTTCTACACACTGAACGGGACCGACCCGCGGTTACCTGGCGGTGCGGTCCATCCCAATGCTCAGCTTTACCAAGGACCGGTAGCAATCGGCGGCCCGGTGCGGCTGTTTGCCCGAGTCCATGCCGGTTCGGAATGGAGCGGGCCGACGGTGGCTGAATTCAAACCCCACCAGTGAAGGTCTGCTGAACACCTTCGCCCAAAGCCGAAGAGCAGTTCAGGTCCGCAGTCGGCTGCGAGCGACTACGATGCTACAGCCGGGTGATTTGTGAGCAGGGGCGATATCCGTATGCAAGCGCCACCCCAAGCTGGTGCCCGCGACAGGATTTGAACCTGTACGGTGTTACCCACTAGAACCTGAATCTAGCGCGTCTGCCAATTCCGCCACGCGGGCACCCACTTGGCTGATGGCCACCGGCCAACCGCGCCGGCGCAGCTCGATCTGGCCGGCACCGGATGGCCCCCGGCCATCCTTAGTGCCCCAAATTTAGATCACCCTTTGACGCAACGCAAGCCCTCAATTGCATTCCGTCAGCTCTCCGGTGCATCTCACTTTTGGATGGCTTCCCCGCAGTCGCTGGCTCCGTCGCTCCGCCGCCTTACGACGGCGCCTACAGCATTGCCCTGGCCACCTGTAGCCACCGACCTGAGTCGGCGGATTGATTCGCCAAGTGTGCCGTGTAGGCCGGGTGTGCTGGGACCGCCGCGTTACGGCGCCTACACTGGCGCAGCTTGTTGGCGCGGCCAGCTGGCCACAGCGTCCTCCTGTGAACAATCGGGTCCGAGCAAAATGGCTTTTGGCAGCAGGCAAGCTGGCATAAGACTTGCAGCGTCATGCCTAAGTGCTTTATGGACAAGTACTTGCGGTTTTTGCTTCAAGCCTTAGCCCGATCTGCCAGCGAGCGGTGAGCAACCGGTGCGCAATCTGTGCACAAAAAAGATGTTGATTTTCCGTCCCGCAATATGTAAAGTGAGCCAGCCGTCGAATATTCGATTCTTCAGCTTGCCAAACAGAAGGCAACGGAATCTCCCGGGCCAACCCCGGATTGAGGCGAGCCCGACGGTCCACAAGGCCGGTCCGCAGATTGGATGGCGGATCGAACCTAGTGGACCGCAGGTTATTGCTGTGTTGAACCGGTGTGGAAGGCGACCAAGCGCAACATTTTTGGTGAACAATTGTTGCCCAGCTTGGTCCAAGTGACAGTTGGTGCTTTCGGGCCACGCCGGACACACAAGTCAGGTGGGCGGGCCTGGTATTCTGACGGTAACGCGACATGACACGAAAAACAGGAACTGAGACTAAAGCGACAACCAAAAGCTGCCGCTTGAGCGGGACGGCAGAGCGGTCGGCTACCAAGAGCCGGTCGGCTCGATCCGGCACCTCTCAAGCTGCGGGCTCGGCACGGCAGCGGTCCAGAGCGGCTGACAAAGCCGGGGCGGCTGCCAAGTCCAGCTTGGCTGCTGAAGCTTCCAGCAGTACGGCAGCAACCGCTGCCAAAGCGGAAGCTTCGGTAGGCACAGTGCGTACACGCTCGGGCGTGGACTTGACCGAAAAGGTCAAGACCTTGGTCCGGCTAGCGCGCGAGCAGGGATATTTGACCTTTGACGACGTGCATCGGGTCCTGCCCGATAGTGTGGCCAACGGTGACGACCTGGCTGAGGTCTATCAGGCCCTCAGCAAGCTGGACATCGAGATTATTGACCAAGGCGACATCGCCCCGGGTCTGACCTCGCCCCGAGGTGAATCGGAGGAGGATCGGCGGTTCGACGCCCTGGACGATCCGCTGCAGGCTTACTTCAGTCGCCTCAGCAAGACGCCCCTGCTCAATCGCGAGGAGCAGGTGGAAATCTGTCGCCGGATCGAGGAGGCGGAAAATGAGGTGCGGCGACTGCTCTACAGCTTTGGCTTTGCGGCAAAGGAACACTTGGCGTTGGCTGAGAAGTTGTTGGCTGACCCGCCCAAGGAACGATTCGACCGGGTCATCGACGACGCCCGGCTGGCCACGCGCGATGCGCATCTGCGCACCATTCGCCAACTGGCCCGGCGCTTGCGTGAATTGGACCTGCAGGCTGACGCCAAGTTCGCGCAGTGGCACGAGGCGCCACCGGGACCCAAGCGCGACCGGTTGATGACGGACCTGCGGAACCTGACCAGCAAGATGGCTCAGTTGTTCCCCAAGTTCGATTACAAACCCAAGATCATCGAAGACATGATCGCGGTGGCCGACAACGTGCACGATAAGATCCAAGCTTGCCGCCGCGCTATCCAAGAGCTGCAGCAAAACCCGCACGCGCCCAGCGCCACCTCGCTGGCCAGCGAACAGCAGAAGCTGCACGCGCTGGAGGCGTTTGTCCGAATGTCGGCCGACGAGTTCGTCACCGCTTACGCCCGGCTGAAGGAATTCGCTGCCAAAGCCAACGCCGGTAAAGCCGAGATGGTCGAGCGCAACTTGCGCCTGGTGGTCTCGGTGGCCAAGAAATACGCCAACCGCGGCCTGTCGCTGCTGGACCTCATCCAGGAAGGCAATTTGGGCCTGATGCGCGCGGTGGAGAAATTCGAGTACCGCCGCGGGTTCAAGTTCTCCACTTACGCGATTTGGTGGATCCGACAGGCCATCACCCGGGCCATCGCTGATCAAGCCCGCACCATCCGCATCCCGGTGCACATGATCGAGGTGCTCAACGAGGTGATGCGCATCCAGAAGAAGTTCCTCCAAGAGTTCGAGCGCGAGCCCACCCCGGAGGAGGTGGCTGACGAGTTGGGCATGCCAGTGGACCGGGTGCGTGCCTTGCTCAAAACGGCTCAACAGACCATCTCCCTCAACGCGCCCGTGGGCGATGATGGCGATGCCAGTGTAGGGGACCTGATCGAGGACAAGACCGCTGAAAACCCCTACGACCGCACCAACTACCACTTGCTCAAGAGCACCTTGGCCCAAGTGTTGGAGACGCTGACCGAGCGCGAGCGCAAGGTGCTGGAACTGCGGTTCGGCCTGGTGGACGGCGACATGCGCACCTTGGAAGAAATCGGGCGCCAATACAAGGTCACCCGCGAGCGCATCCGTCAAATCGAGGCTAAAGCCCTGCGCAAGCTGCGCCACCCGACCCGCGCCCGTCAGCTCCAAGGCTTCCTGGGAATGGAAGAGCTGGAATCGACCGTGGCCTGAGGTTGGCGTGGGGCTTCGGCGGCAGCCGTAGCCCAAAACCGAGGATGGTTCTTGGCCGGGGGACGGTTACTTGGGGATCAGGCCAATGATTCGCTCGCGATGGATCGGGCCATAGTGGCGGCTGTCCTCGCTGCAAGCCCGGTTGTCGCCCAACACAAAATACATCTCGGGCGCTAGGCGAATGGGTCCAGACTGCCCCTGGCCCGGCTCGGTGCGTGTGCCGGCGGCCAAGTAAGGTTCAGCCAACCTCTGCCCGTTAATGTAGACGCTGCCGTCGTGGATGTGCACCAGGTCACCCGGCAAGCCGATGATCCGTTTCACCGCCCGGTCCGAGTGGCCAGGGTCCTGGATCACCACCAAGTCGCCCCGGAGAGGCTGCCGCAACAGATAAATGAACCGATTCAGAAAGTAGCGCTGCCCATCCTCCAACGTTGGTACCATGCTTCGCCCCCGCACCTCGACAGCGCTGATGACATACCGGCTGATCAAGTAGTAGCTCAGCAACGACAACAGGCTCACCCAAACCCACAAGCAAACCTGGCGCAGCCAACTGCCTTGAGGAGGTGAGGTCGATACAGGTTGCGCTGCGGGTGGGGGATTGCCGTGCAGCCACCAATACCGAGGTATGGGCGGGATGGTGGGCTGCGCCATGCGCAGTGGCGGTAACGTCGGCCCTTCCCAAAGGGGCGCCTGCTTCAGCAGGTTCGGTAATCGATCGTTCATATCAACCCTCCCTAGCATCCGCAGTCCTATAACCCACCCTGGCGCTGCCTGCTATTCGACCCTCTACCATCCAGCGGCTGCGGGTCACCCCCACAACTTGGTTCCGAAAAACCCCGAACTGTCCTCAGGGCAACTCAGGGGCACGAATCACCCGTTGGGCTTTGCGGCTGCCCCGCTGCCGACGGCCACCGAGCTGCGCAGCGCCTGGTCAAGCAGATCGACTAGATCGGAGCCCACGCTGGCGGCGAAACGATGGGCCATCTCAGATTCGTGCCATCCGCCGACTCACGTCGGCGGCCACTGCTTACCTTATTCCGCCGGCTGGGCCACGATCCCGCAGGAGACTGGATCGAGTTGCTTCTTTGAAAAAACCCCGCTGGAACCGTGACCCAGAAAAACAGCGCTATCTAGCACAGCAACCCATACGGGATTCAACGACTTCTGGATGTTATCTGCCAATCCATCGATCTGGAGCCCCCTTTTCCGCGTCGGCCCCAAGCCCTACCACTTGATCTTGGGCTCCATGGCAGTGGAAAGCGTCGGCGGCGGGCCGCTCGGTCTCGGCGGCCACGGAAGCTACCTCCCGAGCTTCCAGCTCCGAGCTTCGAACCCCATGCCCCATGCTCCATGCCCCGCGCTCCAGGCTCTAGTTCGCCCCAGCGTTTGGAGTGCCGCCACTTGGCCACCCAGCGTTGCGCTTGGCTTGCCCCACGGCTGGTGTTTGCCGCCTTACGGCAGCTACGGTTGACCGCCTCGGTCTTCCGTCCTCCGTCTTCAGTCTTCCGAAGACCACGCCCCATGCTCTATCCTCCGTGCCCCTGCAGGCGCCAACCTTTGCGCGGTAGCGTTTTGGAGTGCGGCGGCTCTGACGCCGCTTTGGCCTGGAGATGCTTGTTCTGAGGTGGGCTTCGGTCTGGGCCGGGTGGGGTCGGGGCTTCGGATGATGTTTGGAGATAAAATGGGGCGGCTTGCCCACCCAGGGCGGCGCTCCGCTTGCCCTGGGCTGGTATACCGCCGCCCCGTTGGGGCTGCTCGACCTGCAGACCACCGGCCGCTGGCCACTCGGTTCGGGCGGCCCACCGAAACTACCTTCCGAGCTTCCAGCTCCCGGCGCCGAGGTTCGAACCCCATGCCCCATGCTCCATGCCCCGCGCTCCAGGCTCTAGTTCGCCCCAGCGTTTGGAGTGCCGCCACTTGGCCACCCAGCGTTGCGCTTCGCTTGCCCCACGGCTGGTGTTTGCCGCCTTACGGCAGCTACGGTTGACCGCCTCGGTCTTCCGTCCTCCGTCTTCAGTCTTCCGAAGACCATGCCCCATGCTCCATGCTCCGTGCCCCCGTGCTCACTGGAGCTTGGCGAGGGCTTGTTTGGCTTCGGCGGCGAACTTGGCATTCGGGGCCAGGGCCAATGCTTGGGTCAGCGCTTGCTTGCTCTGTTTAGTTTGTTTGAGTTGCAGATGGGCCATGCCCAAGTAGAAGAACAGCTCGGCGTCGTTGGTGCGTTTGAGCGCGCTTTGGTTCAGGAGGGTGACTGCGCGGGTGTAGTCGGCGCGGCGATAAGCCACCAGCCCCAAAGCCCGGGCTAGTTCGGCGTCATTCGGATAGGCCACACGCGCTTTGGCACCGTGGTCTTGCGCCTTTTGGTCATCAGCCAACGGTCCGGCAAACAGCAGTGCTAACCGCAGGTTCGCTGGGGTGAAGTTAGGGTACCTGGCCAAGATGAACTCATAGACCTGTTGGGCAGCCTTGAAATTATTCTGCTGCTCGTGGAGGAGGCCCGAGACCGCCAAAGCGGGCAAATGGGTGGGATCGGCTTGAAGCACTTGCCGGACTTCAGCCGCTGCGGCTGGTGCGGTGTTGGGCTGGATCAAAGCCTCCACCAACCTGACGAACTGGTGAGCCGGTTGGACCCCGGTGCCCGTCTTGAGTGTTTGGACCACCGTCTGCATCGTGGTGTAGGCGTTGGTTAGCGCGCCCATGGCCAGGTAGGCCCAAGCCAAGTCGTAAAGCACTTCTGGGTCATTAGCCCGTTGCGCGGCGGCCTCTTGGAACAGCGCCAAGGCCCATTTATGGTCGCCATCCCGATACACCAGTCGGCCCAGCATGTGGGCCACAGACGGGTCGGCCGGTGCCAGCTCACGAGCGTTGCGGGCTGTGGCCACGGCCTTTTTGAGGTCGCCTTGAGCCGAATACAGGCGCGCTAAGGCCACCAGAGCAGGCGGGTTCCTTGGGGTTTGTTTGATCGCCCGTTCGTAGGCTGCAATAGCGCGGTTGGTAGCGCCGGTGGCCTCGCATGCTGAGCCCAACCGGCCCAGCAGGATAGGATCATCAGGCTGGTCAGCCAGCCGCTTTTCCAACTCGGCAATCAAGCTGGGGCTAGGTGCTTTGGTGTCGATGGCCAAAACGGCCAGACGCCGTTGAGCGTCGGTTTTACCTGGGAAGTCGCGGTTGGTCTCCAGCGCCTGTTGCAGAGCCGTGCGAGCCGGTTGTTCTTGGCCCAGCATGTAATGAACCAGGCCCAGGTGGTAAAGGACTTCGGGGTTATCGGTCAGTTTGCTGGCAGCCTCACGCAACAGGGGCAGCGCGCGGCTATACTCGCCCCGCTTGCACAACACCCACCCCAGCGTATCGGCAATGTCAGCCGATTGATCGTCCAGCTCGCGGGCCCGCCGAGCCAACTCGTAGGCCCGGTCCAGTTGCTGGAACTGGTCGCAATACAGTGTGGCCAGGTTGTTCAGGGCCAAGGCGGAGTTGGGGCGGAGGGCTAAGACTTTCTCGTAAGTGTCTCGGGCCGCCGTGTAGTTGCTTAAAGAATGGTGCAAGACCCCAAGCTGTAAGAGGGCACCGACGTCCTTGGGATTGCGGTCCGCGGCGGCTTGGAAGACTTCCAAGGCTTTTTGCGGTTGGCGCAACCTCACATACAGTCGTGCCAGCATTGAATGAGCAGCCTCGAAGTTAGGGTCCAGCTCGATGGCTTTCCGGAGTGCGGCTTCGGCCTGCTTCAGGTCGCCTTGAGCACCGTAAATCTTGGCCTTCAGCGCGTGCAACAGGGGCGCCTTGGGATTCTTGTCCAGCAACGCGTTGACCCGTTGGAAGGCGGCGGTGAACTGTTTTTCGGCTATATCCAGGTCCACCAGTTGCTCGATGGGCCCCAGCATCTCTGGGGCAAGCGCATGTGCCTTTTCGAAGGCTTGACGCGCCTCCCCGCGGGAGCCCTGCTGGAGATAAGCCAGCCCCAGGAAAAACACCGGTTCAGGATTCTTCGGCTGGGCGGCGGCTACTTTTTTGTAGATGGCTATGGCTGCGCCAGGGTCGCGCCGGGCTTGATGGGCGTTGGCCAGCAACATCTGCGCCCGCACGTTGTCCGGGTCGCGAATCAATAGGTTGGTCAACGGCAACACTGCCGCGTCCGGGTCGCCTCGGCGCAGGTGCAATTGCGCCAACAGCACCACCGCATCGGCGTAGTGTGGGGCCAGGGTGATTGCCTGATTCAATGCGCCCAAGGCACGGGCGGTGTCGCCGTTGACCAAGTGGGCCAAGGCGATGTGATACTGCACCTCGGGTGTCTTAGGATAAAGCCTATCCACGCGCTCGAACTCGCCCAACGCATTGGTGCCTCGGCCTTGAACCAAGTGCAGCCGGCCAGCTAGCATAAGCGCCTCATAGTTGGCCGGGTCGAACCCCAACACCCGCTTGATGAGCGCGTCGCACTGCTCGTAGCGCTTATCCTCCAATTCCAACTCAGCTAACTGCAGGCTGGCTGGGATGAAGTCGGGCGCTTTTTTAATGGTCTGTTCCAACCATTCGCGGGCCCCTTGGCGGTCACCGGTACGCCTAAGGAACGTGGCGTAGTTAACGTTGCGTGGGGACGGTGGGGCCAAGCTGGCTGCGATCCGATACGCTTCCCCAGCTTGCTTCAGGTCGTTCTGCAGCAGGTACACGGCGCCCAAGCCCATGTAGGCGGGGCTGCTCTGCGGGTCCAACTTCAGTGCTTCCCGAAAAGCCACCTCAGCCTGGGCATAATCCTGTCGGCGCACACACAGCATCCCCCAAGCCACATGAAACCCGGGCCGGGTTGCGGCTTGGGCGCGGAGGTTTTCCAGGCGTTGCCGCGCATCGGCCACGTCGTTGGTGCCGGTAGATGAGTCGGCCAACAAAATCAGTGCATCGTCGTTGGTCGGCTGCTGGCTCAGCACAAATACCGCCTCAGCCCGCGCTTCCTTGAAGCGTGAGGCAATGAGCAAACTGTTTCCCAGCTTTAGCCGCACCTCGAGGTCGTTGGTGGCCTGATCCCGGGCAGCCTGCAACGCCGCCAAGGCTAGCGGCCAACGGCCTTGCTCGTAGTAGATCAGGCCCAGGTTACGGATGGCCGTCGGGTGGTCCGGTTGCAGCCGCAGCGCATTCCGGTACTCGATCTCTGCCTGAGTGTACTTGCGCGCCTTGAAATACGCGTTGCCGCGAGTCAAATGCCGCTCCAGTTTGGCTTGCTTCGAGCAGCCTGCCCCCAGCAGCAAGGCCAACACAGCCCATCTCCCCAGCCGCAAAATAGAGTCGCGATTCATACTGCGGTTCTACCCTACGGCACCTGACCGCGCCAGGCAATGCGCAAAGAAGGCGGTCCCGCGCACCGGCCTTCAGCCGCCGAGCTAAGCAGTGGGAAGAAGATTGAGCATGGAGCATCGGGTTCGAAGCTCGGAGCTGGGAGCTGGAAGCTCGGACCTCGGGCTCGGAACGGGTTCCGGCGGGCCGCCGAAACCGACCGGCCAGCGGCCGGTGGTTCCCAACGACCTTCGCCTAGGCAACTGAGAATCGGCCAGACTGCAGGCGCAATGAACGGTCTGCGGATTGCCAATCCGGGATTGGCTGGCTCGCCCCTGCCCGATCGGCCCCGTGGACCTTGCCGGACGGCGGGCAACCTGTCGGGGTGTGCGGAGCTGGCTTGGGCCGTCGCGGAGCGACGCCTGAAATCGGTGAGGGATGCATTCAAGCGTCGCTCCGCGACGCGTCTGGTTGGGCTGCACCGGAACCGTGGGTTCAAACCCACGGCTACCATCAGGGCACCGCTCCGCGGTGCCTTGATGCGGCCTCGGGCGGGGACGCTGGCCTTGGTCGCGCCGGTTTCCAACCGTAGCCGCCGCCGTAAGGCGGCGGAGCGGATCATTCTGCCGACTCACGTCAGCGGCTACCGGGGCCGGCTTCCAGCCGGGCCGCGCGTCGAAACAATTGCTGCCTCCTGATGTCCGGAGCATCTGCGGATTGCCGATCCGGTGAGAGGGCAGGCTGCCAGTCTGCGCTACCAGTGGCCGCCCCAATGGGGCGGCGGTATATCAGCCCAGGGCAAGCCCAGCGCCGCCCTGGGTAGGCGGGGCGCCCCGTTTTATCTCCAAACACCCTCCGAAGCACCGGTCCCACCCGGCCCACACCGAGGTCCGCCTCAGACCAGGCACGCCCAGGCCAAAGCGGCGTCAAAGCCGCCGCACTCGTGCGCCTGTGAAGGCGTCCACATAGCGGGGTGCAAGTCCCCGTCAGGCCGAACGTTCACCGGCCTGTAACCGAAGGCTACTGCGTCGTGGCAACACGGGGTGGGGAGCTGCCGGAGG
>Ga0078972_1005344_pt1 | contig 32811 bp, 27 predicted proteins | sample YelNatPaOPGAMG01_FD_67568 | JGI IMG/M metagenome (GOLD analysis project Ga0078972, IMG submission 67568) | Hot spring thermophilic microbial communities from Obsidian Pool, Yellowstone National Park, USA - OP-RAMG-01 (SPADES assembly) (version 2) | ecosystem: Environmental > Aquatic > Thermal... | reverse complement strand
GTTTTCGTTCTATTGCTCCCGTAGTATGCCCGTTGCCCTCGTTCACTGTTTGAGAATGTTTCTATGCGATAGCAGCGCTGGTCGCCAAATAGTTCTCCGATAGCCTGCACTGATTCATCAAACGCTAAAGTTGCCTGCTGCTCAACAACGAACGCAGATCGAGAGCTGCAAGCGACACCCAGCAAAGTACCGCAAGACCGTGCAGGTTCTGGGGAGAAGCGGTGGCGGCAGCGGCGCTCCGAGCGTGTGAAGCGTACTCGGCATTCGCAGGGGCTATGGATCTCGCTTCGGTCCCTTCAGATGAGCTCTGCCTTGGAGGCCTGAAGCACGTCGAAACGCCTACACAAGGAACGAGGTCTCTTTCCTTGTCACCGGGTGCTTTGGCGCATTGGGCAGGCAACAACCTGGTTAGACTCACCATCATGAACCAAATCCATGGTCGCAGATAGTGTCCTTGATGGACGCAGTATCCGTGGGATCTCGGGAGAGACTAGCCTCTGTTCCGGACTGGAACACGGATCTGGTGCTGATGGCGAAACGTCGCGACATCCGGAGAGGTGCGTGGCCCTCATGGCCAGTTGCGAACAGGAATTATGTATCTGGGGAACGCTGCGTGGTCCCGGCGATCATCCACGATACCCATGTCAGACTAGAATGGAACTGACTTTATCAGCGAGCTTGGGAGTGCACGATATAGTTCGGCTCGGCTTCCGCTGACATGGACAAAGGCGTGTGCGCGCTTCTCCTCTGCCGGCATCGTTTTTCTCTCTGGTACCTCTGCATGGGAAAATGTCGATCTCGCTTGCCGCTCGAGCTTCGTTGTCGGCAACTGAAGAATGCTCATGACAGCGTTCAAGTTCCGGTTACGCAGCTTCCGGCGCTTGCAGATGCATATCATGCACACTCAAAAGCTGCTCCCTACGCTCCGCTTGTCGTTTTGCACCCGCTTTGCATGCGGCCTCGGTGCGCATTTCGCGGCAGTGACAGCTTGCTGTGGTCGGATCTTCGCGTGTGGCCACCAGAGCACCTCCTCAACGCCTTTCTCGATTTTTTAGCACCGGGTGCCGTATCCTAAGACCACGGGCTTCCTCGGGGATGATCACTTTGGTGTGTACGCTTTCTGCGGCACGCGCAAGTGCACGCTCTTCGATACGATAGAGGGTGTGTAGAACGCGATATTGTCCATGATGAAACGAGGACTCGAAGGAAAAGCAAGGCTCGAGCAAAACTCGGGAAACTTCGATCCGTGTACGCTCCTATTGTGCAAAAACGACGACGCACGCTCCACTGAAAGCGAATGCCTCGATGGCTCAAGTCCGAGCCCGAGACTCGATTTGGTGCAAAGAGAAGGGACGGCCGCCCCTGTGAGCATATCCCGTGAGAGCCATCATGCCGCTGCAGCTGCAGCGGATGCTGTTGTGGAATGGTATTTCGTCTACATCCACAAATACACCAGGGGGAATTGGCTTTTGGAATGAAATCGATCGTTTGACGCGACGAGTTCAGAGAACATTGGGCATGAACATGTGATCACGCCTTCAAGGGACGACGTCGCGTTGCTCGCCTCTTCGATCCAGTGGCGCATACTGCTACGCCCACGAGTTGCCTCGAACGAGAAAGCCTGGCGACTTGAACAAACCGCAATTGTGGCACGCTACACACGAAAGACACGGAGAAGCGTGGATACTTGCACATGGGCATTGGGTGATGATAGTGGGTTAGTTTATGAACCGTTTGTCGAGTGCGTCGCGAGTCCCATTGATTCCATTGATACCGAACTCCAACAGCAGAGCGTTGCACGAGTGATTCCGAAAAGACGACCGCGAATCCGAAACCTACCTATGAATCTGTCAGCCGTTTTTGATTGACATCAATTTTGAGGCTGTTTATTACAAAAAAATTCAGATTGAAATTGCAAAGAAGATACTGAGCGAGCTGTTTCGGTTTCTGTTTTATTTGAATAGCGAGTCCATGAAACGATAAACGTCTCACGACAATGGAAGGTAAGTATCAACAGCCTCGCGCAGGCGCCTCCCAACCTTTCTTTTACCGTCCCTCTACCATCCGGTTCAGTTTATCCCAGCACGCATCGACTCTGAGGGACTGCTCCACAAAGTCGTATCGTCTCAGCTCATCTGGTCTCGTCTTCAGCACCACACATCCCCTGGTATTGATGACGGCATTGAAGCCCCGGTTCATGAACGCCATGCGTTCATTGCCTTTGGTGGAACTCACTATTGCAAGGATTCCTCGGCCTCGTGCCCTCAGTGCGATTAGAGTCCCGTCATCGTCTCGTCATGCGAACACCTTTTCTCGGATATCTCCCCTCCTCCCTCTTCTTCTTCATCATCATCACTTGCTCTTCTTCGCTCGAAAGTCTGCGACAATAGGATTTTTATCGTTCGGTTTGCCGCGCACCCCGCGGTTAGAGGCCCTCAGGATCCTCGACTTCCATATCCATACCTTTCCCTAACATTTTCTATTTCTTCAAATGAACGCATTTCGAATACACCTGCTATAAACCGCGAAAAAGTATATGGCGATACGCACCTGGAGATGGAATACAATGCAAGTGAGCGACTGTAGGATCATTGCCATCGGGGCGTGATGAATGATTGGCATCGCAGGCAAGTGTCTCGGCCACGTGCCTCGCGGCTGTGCAGCCGCTGCTGACAAGTGTTCCGACTACGACAGCGTTTTGTGTAACCGAGTCTGGGCAAACTGTCTCTAAGTTCACGGAGCCATGTCTTCTTTGCCAAGCCAGGCAGGTTCTGGTGGTTCTGGAGGCGATCCTGGTGAGAGGAAACCTTTTCCAGCGTTTTCTTTTGGCGCAGCGAAGCCAGAAGGCGGCTTGATGTCGGCAAACGCTCTAGGCGCGTTGTCAACAGCTGGCTCTGGTGCTTCCGTTTCATTTGGGTCGGGCTCTGGGACGAGCTCCCAACCTCTGGGCGCGAAGTTTGGTTTCGGTGCTGGGACGGAGTCGAAAGGCGCCGCGGCAGCACCGTTCCCGGGTACTTTCGGCCAGGCTGCACAAACACCACAGAGCTTCTCTTTCCTGAATCCCGCCAGCGGATCTCTGCAGCAGCAAGCGACAGCACAAAACACTGCCTCTGGAGTAGCGTCGTCGACGCCAGGAACGGGCTTGCCTGGAGGTTTCGGTTTCGGGGCTCGTGCGGAAGCGCCTCCGGCACCAGCCGCCACGGCTTCCTCCAACGTACCTCGCTTCGAAATTGGAGCAGGTTTCATGAGTTCCGCCCCAGCTGCAGGCCAGGAACGTCCGTTGTCGAGTTTCGGAGCGGCTGGTTCCGCTGCTGCACCCGGTACAAGTGCTGCGGCTGCGGCTGCTCGGCAGCCGCCACAGCCCTCTGCGACACCGCCCGCGGGTAGTTCCGGGGCGGGGAACTGGTTCGCAGCTGGCACCAGTAGCGGTTCCGTCCCTGTAGGCAAGGGTGCAAGTGATGCGCAGCACCCAGGTACAGCTTCAGGCGTTGCAGCACCGACAGCGCCTTTCAATATCCCTTCGTCTGCAGCGCCGAGCAGTGCAACAGGGACGAGCACGAGCACCTCCACAGCACCCGGCAATGCGGATCGTGCAGGGACTGGGCCCAATCCAAGCCCTCCTTTCAGCTTCCTGGCGAGGAGTACACAGGACAACGCGAGGGAATCCTCCACGGGCACAGCCCTTTTCGGGAGCAGCAGTACATTGAAGAGCGCTCCTGATAATTCCCAGTCTGCTGCCACGGGGCATGAGGGTCGGCAGTCGGAGACTGCTGGTGCCAACAGACCGGCATTTTCGTTTGGCAGCTCAGTACAGTCTGGGGCGCAGAATCAGCAGAACCAGGGACAAGCCCAGCCGGAGCAGAAACAGCAGCCATTCTCTTTTGGTGCTGCATCTGGTGTCACAACTGGAGGCGCACAGCTGCGTTTCGCGCCTCCACTAGATACAAAAGGAGCACCTGCTGCAGCGCCAACGATACCTGGAAGTAGTCAGGCGGCGCCGGGAACCGCTCTCGGTGCCTCTCCGAACGCTGCTGGCGGTGCTAGCGGAAACGCCGGAGGTTCGACTGCACCCAGCTCGACGTCGAGTCTGTCTCAGGGGGCATCTGGAACAGCCTCTTCGTCTCTTCAATTCGGAATGCAATCTCGGTCTGATTCCTCCGCCCAAGAGAAAGCCACCGCGGCAACGTCGCAACCAGCGGCCCAGGCGCGACCTCTCGCTGCCTCACCTTTCAGCCTAGCAGGGAGCGGCACAACCAACCAGGATTCAACGAACACGGCGCAGACTAAGCAGCAGACCGAGTCTCCTTGGGCAACGTCGGCACCGCGAGCGTCTGCGACGGGGATCGTGATATCAAATGGGTCAGATGCCGCGGCACCGAGTCCTGCTCAGGATGTTTCCCAAAAGCACACAAGTGCAGCTGCGTCTCAGGCGCTCCCCAAGGCCTCAGAGCAAGCGTCTCGAGCGGAACAGGCACTGCCAGTGGGCTCGGCTAATGCCGTAGTGGCTGGGCACGCAGCTGCGAACCGATCGCTTCCATTCGATTCGACTAGATATGGCGGCTTCGGTTCAACACAGCCAAATGCCGCCGAGACGGGAGCCGGGAACACCACGCCCGCGTCTCTGCGAACAGCAAATGAGCAACAGCAACAGCAACAGCGCGAGAGCACAGATACGCAAGTGAAATCCGAATCTCGTGATCTGAAGCAGGCGGGCCCCGTGAATCGTGAGCCGCAGGTCTCTTTATTCACATCGCCGGGTGCAGCAACCGGTACGACGCCCAGTGCTTCAGTAGCAGGCGCAGGAAATGGTGCTTTCAGGAGTGCGAGCCAAGCAAATGCATCTGCAGGCCGACCTGAAACAAAGCAGCCAACACAGACTGCGGCCAGTGCGGCTGCTACCACTCAGCCAACACATGCCGCCCAGGCCGCTCCGAATTGGGGCCCAGTTCGCATGCCATCCGCCATAGAGGACAAGAACGTTGGCGAGATCACAGTCTTCTTTCGAGACACGATCAGTCGACTGGTAGAGCAGTTCCATCGTCAGGCACAACAGGTGGCTCGGTTGGACCGACAGGTCATTGAGCAGCAAGAGCGCCTGGTGCAGCTTTTGCAGGAAACCGAGCACACCGAGTCTCTGATGCAACACATGGAGAAGGAACTCGATTTTATCCTGCAGCAACAGAGTGAGCTCCACAAAGCTTTGACGACAATCGAAGAACAGGTCCGTGGTACCCTGAGCCTGGCGTCTGCAGGTGAACAAGCCTGGCAAGCAGAGTTTGCCGCGTCACTAGCAGGTGCGGTCGAGCAGGAGCGCGAAAAATATCATCGAATTGCCGAGCAAGCCAAACAGGAACTGGACCAAGTGTACCAGGTCATTGGTCAGTGCATTCGGGAACTGAATCACGTCCAAGGAGCTTCGTCTGGAGAGCTCGGGGCGAGCACCAGTTCGGTATCGAACGCGGCAGCTGGAGTCTTTGGTTACCCCGCAGCGTACACGGACGATGAGCAGGTGCCTCTACTAACGATTCTGAATGTCCATTTGGACACTTTAGAGCTCCTGAGCACACAGAAAAACGATTTAGAGCATCGCATCACGGAGCTCGAGAAAGTTCTGCACACCATCACAGCGGATCCACGTTTCTCGCTACCGGCTGCGCGTCCGCAAGCGGCACTCAGGTAAGATCCTCCTCGGCTTGCCGTAATTGGTTCTTGACTCGAAGCAGCATGCTGGTCTTCCATGGATCCAGACGACTAATCGAGTCATATTCGGAGACAACTTGCGTAAACGCCTCAATATCACCCGACGTCACTGCGTCCATGAGGTCCTGGAGGAAGCGCTCCTCACGGGACCCCGCCAGCGACGGATCCCATTGCAGGTAGTTCTGAAGCGCCCGCCGCGCTCCAACCTCATCCGAGGCGCACAAATGGCACATGGCGGCTCGCATGAGTGTATCCTTCGCATGATATTTGAGGAGAGCGTTCTCGAGGGAGAGTTTGGCGACCTGCTCGAACGCTTGAATCGCTTGTGCGTAGTCTCCTGCTAGCGCTTTGTACTCCGCAACTTTCACAAGACATGAGTTCGCGTGCGAACGTGCGTCCTCGCCAAGGTATAGATCGGCAGCCTGTTGGTATGCTTCGGCGACGCGCTCGTCGGCGGCGGCACCACCGGTTGTCTCGTTCGCGATAGACTCGAGGATCTCGGCGCGTTCCTTGGCTAAACGCGCGGCCATGCCGAACCGTCCCCGCTCGGTATGGATGCTCATCGCTGACTCGAGCGCAGTCACCGCGGCCGCTGGGTCGGCTTCCGGTTTTTTCAGACAGTTGGCTGCGTCCACGTACGCGGAGGCCGCCTCGTGTTCGTGGTCTTTGATGTGAGCATAGCAGTCCGCGCAGCGCCGGTACGCCTCTCCCGCCTGAGTCCACTTTTTAGCAAGTTTAAAGTAGTTTCCTGCCCTTTGGAAGTAGCTGGCTGCCTCTTCGTACTTGGCAGACGCGGATGAGAGGCCGAATAGACGTGCGACAGAGCGGGCCGCCGCCTCCGCTGCGGCAAACGTCGACTCACCCGCGTTGAGCAGCACGTATGCCTCGTCGATGCGTGGGTCACGCTCGCGCGAGCTAACAGGCTTTTTGTCACCGGATCCGAACAGACCCATGAGCGTGCACTGCTCGCACTGGAACGCTGCCCAAAAGCAACCGGTGTCACAGAGGTACGCAGCGACTAGTGCCGGGCAGCAATGACAGCAAAGGCGCACGCGGCTGTTTCGTCTAGACTTTCACCTGAATTGTGTTCCATACCTGGGTTCGTTTCATCGTATGCTTTTTTTGCGGTTTAGAGCAGGTGTGTTCGAAGTGCGTTTACTTGAAGAAATATAAAATCCATGACATAGGTATGGACTTGCACGTCAGGGGTCCTGAAGGGCGATCATCGCGGGGGTTCGACCAGAAAACGAAACAATCCTCTCTTTGTCAACCATCGAGCGAAGCAGAGCAAGTGGCAAAGATGATGATGATGATGATGATGATGAAGAGCGGAAATCCGTGAGACAAGGTGTCTACCCGACGGGACTGGAACGAGACTGTAGTGGCACGGAGGGAACGAGTTCTAGCAATCCTTGCAAGGATGACTCCAAACAACGTCAATGCACGCATGAAGTTCGTGAAGTGATACTCCAACGCCGCTACCAATACGTGACGATGTCTTGTGTAGTGAAGACGAATTCCGCCGAGCTAACGCAATCCAACTTTGTGGGGCAGCTTCTCAGGCTCGAAGTGTGCCTCGATAAACTGAAAACGATAGCAGTTGACCGGTCATGAAAGGCTGCAGGCGTCTGCGCATGGGTAGTCATTCACTTTAGTATGTTGCTCAGAGAAGGACATTTGTGTTGCCATGACTTGGCGCTGGCGATGCGTCAAAGCTGATGATTATGGCGCTAAAGAATCCCGCCAGACGCCGTGCGTCAACAACTGGACCCGTTAGGTGGTAGGTCACCTGCAGGCGTGTTTTCCAGGGTCCAAGCATCTGCACTCGCACCAGCATGTCAGTGGGTGCAGGCACGCGCCACCCGATCAACGCCTCATAGAGCGGGTGCGCCGGCGGTAATATCATCTCTAGGAATCGACTGGAAACGGTACAGATGCGTACCGCTCGCAGGGTTACTTCCACGGCGGAACGTCTCCTGAAACGGGTAAGCACGCGGGTAGAGGGATAGGTGTTCCTTCTCACCAGCGGGTGCCAAGCAAAGGCCTGCGTCGCGCAACTGCGGTGCAATTCACAAACGTTGGCGGAGGGGAAATTCGCTCCCCAATATTCATCCTATCCGCAAAGTTTCTACAACGGGTCGCAGCACAAAGGCAGGCCTACATACGAAGACTCTCGGATCCCAGGATCACCACGAGACGCGACCGCGCTGCAGGTGAACCACACCTCCAGCCGACATCCTCCGTGGCATGACACAGCAGCGCAGCCTCCGTGCGACGTCCGCACCGGCAAGGCGGGCGCTCTGTCAGACGCTCACGGCAGACTCGGTGCGCACAACGGAACGTTCGCATTTACCAGTATCTCCGAGGGGCAGCATGGATTGTGGACGTTGATGTTAGGCGGCAAAATGGACGCATCCCCGATCACTGGTGTTCCATGACGTAATCAGAGATGCCTGGTCAGCATGAACGTTCTTTCGATCAAAAAAAAATCGCCCCAGAAACAGCTGCCCTATGGACGCAAACGAGGAAAACCCGCACACCAATCCATATCGCCAGCTTACAATCGCTAACACACATCACGCAAGGTGCTCCATCGGGCAATGTTGTGCGAATCCGATCACGAGCTGTACCGGAGCTTTTCCTGCGTGATAGGTCCAATTTTCATGTGCCCTAGGGCATGATCGCTCGCGCTTTGCACTAGCCGGTATCTGCGCAGGAACTCCGCCACGGTTTCCGCGACCTGTTCTGGTAGATCCTCGTGAACGCTATGTCCAGCTTGCGGCAAGATGACGACTTGAAATCGCCCCTGCATCTGAGCGATCATAAGCTCTCGATCCAGGTGATCGTGGCCGGCAAGCACAAGAACTTTGGGGGCGGCAACGCTGACAAAGCGCTTCGACATGCCGGTAAACCAGTCACGCCAGTGGATTTCCGTACATTCCAGCTGCGTACGCCATCGATAATGCTTATTTGGTGTTGATGTGCTCGTCGGCGTTGGCCCGTCTCCAGCCTCTACCGGTACAAGCTGAGCCGGCACCGAACACCGCGCAGACATGAGATTTCGCACGTGGCCCCCGCAAAAGATATACGAAATGGCATCCTCCAGTGAAGTGAATTCTTTGCGCCTCGATGCCAGGAAGCTTTTCATGTAGGGCAAAGCCTGGAGGGCGCTACCCTCGACGACGTCAATTACAATGAGGCCGCTGAGCTGGGGAATTCTCCCGCTGGCGGCTAGCTGGACGGCAATGGCACCACCCATCGAATGTCCGACGAGCGCGAGCGCCGGGATCCGCTCGCGGCTTCCGAACAAAGCCTCCAGGACGTCCATGGCATCTTGGACCTGGGTAGCTGTCGACAGGTCCGACTCAGGCTGCACTTTGAAGGTTTCTCCATGTCCACGGGCATCGTATGCAATGACGCACAGCTCGGTGGCGGGAATCTGCTTTCGTAGAAAGTGAACAAAAGCGGCCCATGCGAGTGCACTATGCCCACCGCCGTGAAGCAGCAACAGTGTTGGAATCGAAGGATCAACCGTAGACCCGCTGATGTAGACACAAAAACCCGGCCCAACGAAACGTTTCTCATCGAAGAATTGATCCCACGCGAGCGGTGAATACTCGCTCCCTAGCGGGCAGGTTACACCGGTTGCTGGCTTCGCTGACTCGTGGCGAACGCGATCCCAGAGGTTCAGCGGACCGCTCGGGTTCAGGCCAGCGCTGCGAGCAGTACGAGGCCGCGTCTGAGGCCCCATTGTCCCAGGAGACGTCTCTTGTATCGTTGAAGGCAGCGGCTGCGTGTCGAAGCTTTCAGAGTAGTCAGCCTCGCGATCCTCTCCTACGTCCCAGGCGGGGAGCAGGTCGCCCTCAGTCGACGGTGAGGCCTCCCGCCCCTGTGAAGCAGACTCTGTACGCGAACCGCTCTCGCTGCTCTCTAGCACCGGAGTCAGAGGGTACATTGCTACCGCTCCACAAAGCAGGTGCCTGCTCCAGCACAGCGTCAAGCTTTGCGCTGCCTTCGAGCGCTCTAGCAGAAAGCTCTCATGTATCAAGCGCTGGCAATCCGTGCGCAGGAGATTCGGGTTCGCAGCACCGTAATCTGAAACGAATCACTAGTTGGCAATTCGATAACAATTGATTTCCCTCTCTAAGCCCAGCGTTGATCACGGGGAAAAGTTTTCCGTATTTTCGAAGGTTCATCTTCTGGACGGAGGGAACCGCGAACCGGACGCGTCTGACGGGCTCGTGCTTCATGCTCCGCCCAGTGGCGGGTGCAGAGGCGCGACCCGCGCAGCTCGTCCGCGACGCAGTCTCTTCTGAGACTAGGAGAGGTTACGCTGTATCTGGGCGTCGCCCTGGTCGCGATTGACTCGTAGACTATCGCTTTGCACTGTCGATGGAAAAACATCTGTCTGTCCAGCTTGCAATCTCCCAGAATGATGATGAATCCCGACCCTGTGTCGTGTGCACCACGCCTCGAGCCGACGCCATCTGTGGTACGGCAAAGCCCTTCTGTCCCCGTGCTAAGGCTGCATCCGCGCTACCGGCGCTACGGCGGGTGCTCAGGGCCGGCACTTGGCGCACGAAAGAACGCACAAAACGACCAGTATATACGAGGAGAGGGAATGGAACTTGCAGGTACGGGGCGGCAGCCTGATGAATGCTTTCCAGAATACCAATGTTTATCTAGGAATCTGGGATTGATAGTCAGTGTAAACATTTTGTCAAACCGAAAAAAACTGTCCCAGTAGAATGATCATTGCGTTTCACGATAGAAAATACTCCTTCGATGGGCCTGCAAAACGGGGTGTGCGGAGCAATGCATAGCAGCTCGACCCCGATAGCATCGGCAAAAGCTCGAACGCAACGGGAATAGAGAAATACCTCGTTGTCCAATAGAAGGACGTCGCCAGAAGTCAGGGGAAAGTCTTCAATCATTCGACAAAGTTGTTGGTGCTGTTGGATGAGGCATATCTACGAAGGAAACTGAGCCCGCCGAATGAATCCACTGCAGCTACAACAGCTGTTGATGTCATCGTTCTCTTCGAGTTCGATCGTAAATACAACGGGCGCCCTGCTCCTCTAATACTCACTTACGCTCTGCCTATATCGCACGAAGCAAGTCTTATCGACTGAAAAAATGAACCGACGTTCCTGGGCTTTGTCTGGGTAGCGACGCTCCGGGAACACTGTCGTTACGACTTTAGTGGAAGATGACCGTGCATGAAACCGCAATTATTTATCCGCAACTGTATTCCAGTGTTTCCAGAATAACACGAACAGGTTGTTGAGAAACAGAGACGTCTGTGGCGGCTAGTATCGTGGCTTTCGCTTTCCATAAAGTGATCAACGGTTCGTTCTCTACGATGGACCGCAAGCTGTCTTTAAGATGATCGGTTTTTGGCGCGGAGCGCATCGTATTCTCTTTGTTTCAGTGCTCCTAAACCATCTGAGTACTGTGGTACGTCTAACCTGAAGGGGGAATGAAGCCCTCGATGCCTTGTTGCGTAAAGAATACGTATCCTACAAGCAATTCGTCTACCATCTATATACGGTACCTTGCATCGTTATTTCCATCGCCTGCTGGACACCGCGGCGAGGGCGAAACACACATAGGTTGCACCGCTCGTACGGTACGATTGGCAGCTTCTGGAGCCGCTCCAGCGCCCCGGCTGCATACTTGTTTCTGGTAACTCCGTATTGCGCGGAACGACCCATTTACTCAAAGATATTTTTGGGTAACATCATGCTCATCCAGTAAATGACACTGGAAGTACTGCCAAAAGCGCAAGACGAGAAAAGAGTCGGGACCTTGGGTGCTGTCCCAGAGAAAGTCACGAGTCACACGCCCTTGTTGTCGCCGAGAGCGATGCCACCGGGCCACTCGGAAAACTGGGCCTCCACACTCGTCATTTTCTATGTAATGTTTGTCTCTGAGGCAGCCAGAGGTCTAGTTTTGCCTTCGCAGTGGTCTTACCTCGCTGAAACTCTGAACGGAACCGAGACGCAACTTGGAGCACTGGTTTCGAGCTTTTCCTTGGGTCGGCTTTTGGCCACCATACCACTGGGCTATCTGTCGGACACGTGGTCGTCTGGATCTATCCTCCTCATATGCTGCATGTTGGCAACCATTGGTAGTGTCGGGTATGCAACGGCGCGCTCCTTTACCTGGCTGCTGTTGACGCGAATCCTCACGGGTGTTGGCAGCGCGACGGTTAGCGTCTGTCGCGCCCATATTGCTCGAGCAACGAGCGTGCAGGAGCGCACGGCATATTTCTCATATCTTTCAGCGGTTCAGTTTATCGGCTTCGCGGTGTTACCTATTCTAGGAGTCGCCTTCAGTGCCCTGCCTCAAACGCGTTTTGGGAAGGTCATTCTCGATGAATTCCGTTATCCCGGTTGGGTACTCGCTTTGTTGAACCTAAGCGCCATTGGCGCGCTCTTCGCCTACTATCGAGACCCGCCGAAACATACCCGCGGAACGATTATGGTTCCATGCACGGCTGAGCGCCCGGATATCGAACGCCTCGAGTCTTCCGAGGCCGCAGCTGAAGCGAGCCCGGCCACGAGGTCGGATGCTGAAACAGGGCCAACTGCAGACAATGCCATGCACAACGTTTCAGATGCAGCGCAGTCGGTATACTGTGCAGCAGGCCCCGAGGTGCGATCATTGAACAGAGCTGGCGCAGAGCACGCCATGCTTCACGCTGATCGAATCAAGAATGTAGACGAGTGCCATGAACCGGCGGTGGCATCTAGACGAAGCGCTTCAGGATATGACACGGCTACTGTAAGCGATCGCAGCGATCGAGCCGTACTCATCACCTGTTTGCTCATCAATATTTGTTTTCGGGGCGTATGCGCTGTCGTCGAGACGATCATTGCCCCGAATCTTGTCAGCGGGGAGGGCCTGTCCATCACGAAAACATCATTGAGCATCGGAGTCCTCGGCATCATCGGTCTGTTGGCATACTTGGCTTTGCGGCCCCTGTCTGCATGGTATGGCGATTACCCACTCGTGGTTGGCGGTCTCGCTATGATGACATTAGGCACGCTGGTTCTGGTGGCCCAGTCGCGCTACACGCTGCCGCTGTGGATCTACTTTATCGCGCTGTCCACTATCTGGAGCATCGGCTACCCGATAGGTCAAACAGCCACGCTGAGCCTCTTCAGCAAGGTCTTGACGAACGTACCAACTGGTGGATTCCTCGGCATCTTCTCGGCGGCAGGAAGCGTCGCGCGTCTGACATTTGCGACGCTCGCAGGTTTCTTAGATGACAAGGCTGGCGCAGGCGGTCCCTTTGTACTATCGTCGCTTGTGTGCGTTACGTGTCTAGTGCTGACGATCTTGTACAGGCGCAAGTTTATCGCAGCGTTATATCCCGCTCACGCATGATCCAGTGCCAGTTTTGAGTTGACGTTGTCGCGGACGCTTGGAGGAGTCTGGCAGCACCTCTAGTGTTGCACTGGAACTAGGGTGTACCAGCGTCATGGCGATGTCCGAGGCGCTGCTTGTATTCTCTTAGAGAGCGGAGCCAAGCTCGCTTCGCGGCGTATTTACCGCAAGCCTACCACTTTGGCATTCGAGCTCGTCATTGGCCGACGCATCCGCCCACATGGCTCATCAGCGCCACTGATGCGGTATGAAAAGGATGCCAAGCCGCGGGCCTATCATGGCTGAGCATCCTCAGTAGCGCTGGATGCATTGACGAATGGGGCATTACACGCTTGCTGGTCGTGAGCAGCAACGTGCTCGCGCTTGGCAACGTCTCTGGCGGGTTCACACGCAAATTGCATGCTTTCAGTGAACACAAAGCCCCCTGAGCGTTTCGCTGCAGTGATGGCGTTCAGAACATGACACGCTCGGGTCTGTGAATGCAATGCATTCGTTTACGAATAACATGGATCACCCGAGCATCCAAGATGTCTTCGAGTCTATTCTCGTCCGAATCTCCATTGTACTCGTAAGCGTCGTGATCTCGATTGTGCCATTCAGGAAACATGTGCGCTGTATCATGCAACTGAAGAGATGTGATGCCGCTTCACCAGCACTCGATGCGAACCGAACATCAGATAGATAATGCCCCGTTCTTGGATGAACCATGGCGCCTCGATGCATGATACAGACACGAACCGTTTTCGCAGTAGAGTTTACCGCAGCCCGCACGCGTCGCCTCATCGCAGTTTGAAACATCACGATCGTAACCGGGCGCTGGACGTACATCACTGGATCGTCTTCCGTGCCGTTCCAGCAAGCGAAGCGTATTACCAATTGGCGATTCACCAGGCTCAGAGGGACTGGGGCGCGCTGCAGAGCAGCCGCCACCTGGTAATTCCCTAACATCCCATGCCTACTCAGCGAGGTCCAGTTACCTACTCGTGAGCGAAGCGCAGCATCATGTGTACGTTAGCCTGCGGTTCAAGAGGTACAGCATTCGAAGAAGCGCTACCACTGCGGTTTTCCGCACTTGCAGGTTAGCTGTATGCTTCCACAGCTCATCTCCGGGGTGCTCGCGTACCCGAAGCGTATACGCGTCAGCGCTCAGGTGCGCAGCGGATGTATCGAATCCTCGCCGAAAGCCGACGTCATCGCTTGTCTCCCGATTAGACGATTCGTGCTGTAACGCTCACTGCAGGGACATGCTTCCATTCCGTGGCTTGATGCAAATAAAGGACTTTGCAAACGTACCAATTTTTGGGAGCATGCGTGAAACGACAAGACAAATGACGCCTCCTGCGAAGCCAGCTCCGATCGCTTTGCACTCGAAAGTCGTGGTTGATGCTATCTTTTTTGGACGGTTCGCCTCGCTGGTGTCCCCTTTGACTTGGACAGCAGGCGAGAATCGAGCAGAAGCGGCTCAGATTTGATCCAGCCCCATGCTGCAGTCACAGAACGAGTACCGTGCTTTCGGCGGGATCGCTTATAGTCGTTCCCCTCAATTGTGGTCCATCTCCTGGGGCGTGTCGCTGTACGCTTTTTCGCGGCTCATAGCAGACGCGTTCGAAGTATACTGATTTTTAAAAAAATCTGAGGAAAAGTTATGGATAAGGTAGTCGAAGGATGCTGGGGGCCCGTCATCGACGAGTTCGATAAAAACGAAAAATCTTTTCCTCGTCGAGAATGGAGCGAAGAAGAGCAAGTGACGAAGAAGAAGATGACGATGAGAGATAGGCGAGAAAAGGTTTTTGCCCAATGGGTCGATGACGAGACTGCAGTGACATAGAGCGCGCGAGTTCTAGCAATCCTTGTACTGGTCAGTTCCACCCGCGGCAAGACACGCATGGAGTTCGTGAACCGAGACTTTGACGCCGTTACTCATATACGGATATGAGCGGTGCAGGAGAAGAGGCCCGAGGAGCTGACGAGAGCCAACTTCGTGGGGGAACCTCTCAAAGTTGAATTGTATGAGGAGAAGTTGAAGCCAGTAGTAGCTGGCCGGTCAAAAAAGTCTGGCAGGCGTCTGCAGCTAGGTAGGTAACAAGTTACCTTACTATCGCGAAATGCTTTCGCTCCGCTGAGCCATGCAGTGCAGGCCTGTGCGATTCAATCACGGGCTTGGTGTACAATGTAGCTGAGCGATGCACGCTTGCAGGTATCGTGTCTTTTCGGTTTGCGGGCAAAGTCTTCTCGAGCGAGCGCGACTCGTTCGCGAAGAGCGCACAAAAAGCACGCTCGTTTCCACAGCGGCCCGTCAGCAAATGCAAGCACGAAAAAGAACAACGCTTACGCGAAGAGTGCCGCAAACTCATCTAGTTTCCGCAACAGCCTGCCAACAAATCCCTGTACCTCCTTAGCGCACAGAAGCCCGTAATTCGTGATTATTCGCACTGCAAGATGATTTGAATTGAGTCCGCATTCGCGACCGAGTTACGACTGCTGCCCGGTGACCAGTGCTCCCTATTTGGAACCCAGTAATCGATGCAGGCGATCACGACAGGCATAAGGCGACCGCCCCGGCAGTGCAGCTGCGATTTTGTTCCAGTCTGGACCAATGCTTCGAAAGATTCGGAGCAGAAGGCGGTTCTCTTCTACGGTCCAGAGACGCCGCGGCCGCGCCGGGACCGTGCCCATCGCGGCACGTTTTCGCTCAGCGCACTTTCTCCGCTGTTCCAGGTACTCCGCTGGTGGGCTCTGCGGTAACTCTACAATCCGCTGCAAACTAAAGATTTGTTCTAAAGCAGCGATCCAGCTGTACTGTACTGAAGCCGGAGTTTTCGTCACAACCTTATCGAGGACCTTGAGCACCTCCGGGTATTTCCGTTGGCGCATGAGGATCCCGTGGATACGCGTGTGCGGTATTAACCCCGAGTACACAGAGATAAGAAACCTTCGATCCCAAGTTTGAATGCTCTTCGCCGCTTGAACGTAGTCATCGAGTGTCCAGTCTAGAATACTGCGAAAAGTTTTGCGGTTTGTTAATCGTACGTTGACTCGAATGACTTCCTCCGCGTGCGCGATAGGTCGGAGAGCGTCCGCAGTTCTTGGAACCAGCGAAGCCTTAGGATCGCCCCGCACAAATCCCGGGCAAGTTGTGTTTACCAGAGCGGCGAGCGCACCTAGCGGTGCCGTCGCAGGAGCACCCGCGGCTCCCGCGGTCGAAACGCTCTCCGAGGACGCCGCTGGTACCGGGTGCTCCGTACCCGCTTTCTCATGCGCGCTGCTATCGGTAGCTTGCGAGTTGGTAAGATGCTGTATTGGTTCAGTTTCCTTTTCGATGTAAGGGCTTGGTTCCTCTGTCTCGGTAACTGCCGGAAGGAGGTCTTTCTGCAGCCAGGCAACGATGTCGTCTATCGCTGCCTCCGTAGGAGCTGTCGCGTCACTGGCGGCTGTGACGTGTGATCGTGCCCTCGAAGGTACCGCATAACCAAGAACTGCTCTCACGGTGCCACAAATCCTCGTGGCATGCGCCCGTCGGAGCATGCTTTCCCCGCGGAACGTCTTCGTCAAGCATGTTGTGCGTCACAGACGTCACTGTGCTGCGTTGACCTGGCGCGCCGACGCACGCTCCGCCAGCCTAGGCGTTTCGCACAGGTCCCGATACCTGGGTGCTTGCTTTACGCAAATGCTGTTGTTTGTGTCGCTTCCATGGCCTCGGAACAAATCACAAGCACAGACCAGAGCGCTTCGTCGGATATTCATATTGAAACCTCGACATAACAGGCTCTTTTGTACAGTGCGAGAACCAGCCTGGGCGCAGACGAGGCGAGCGTTTCTCCGTACCCTTGGGACACTGAGCGGTGGACTGCTGCTCAGCAGCTTGCTCTCGCTTCGTGCGCCAGCCGCGGTAGAGGCTTTGCAGGGAGTCAATCGCCCAGACCTCCTGCCTTCTGGTCCGGTTCAGAAGCTAATTGACCGGGAGCGTTTCCTGGTCAGCGGCCAGCGCCGTAGGTTGCAACGCGAAATCGACGCTCTAGAGGAAGCGTGCGGAGTCAAGTTTCGAATACTCACGCAGCGCTACCCTGAGACACCTGGTTTAGCCATCAAAGACTACTGGGGTGTTGACGCGAACACTGTGGTCATGGTGGTGGACTATTTCGGCGGCGTCGGAAACGTGCTCAAGTTCAACATCGGGGCGAATGTGGACAAAAGCATTTCCCCGCGTTTCTGGAGTCGAATATCCAGTAAATATGGGAACAAGTTCTATTTAGAAGAGAATGGGATAGATCAGGCGATTCTGAGTGCTTTCGAGGAAGCAGCGGAAGAAATCAGATCGACCTGCAAAGACGCTATGATTTAGGTAGGAGACTTTTCTCTGCGAATATTCTGCGGATGCAGCATATCCTATAACCGCTGGCTAGGTGTCCAGTCACTGGCCTCCAGAGCGTAGTATTTCTTGCTTTTGTTCCTGCATGCTTTCAGGAAGCAATGTCCGGTTCTTGTTCAGAAATGAAGGCAGTTCCCGGTCGAGTCGCAAACATTTCCCCACGCGTTCTGCACTGCTCTTGCGATGCGAAACGCGCCCCTATTACAGACTGATTCACAGCCTTGGTATATACAGGATCAGCGGGATGGCTTGTGCGGCAATACGACTGCGTAAGATGCACACTCTGGATGCCGTTGATTCGTGGATATCGCTCCCAAGACACCAATGGACAATGCCGCTAGCCGCTCACCGTCACTAAACGTTGAGCGGAGCAGTGCTGCAAACGAGGCGAACAGTTTCCCGCGCGGCGAGTCGTGGCGAAGGACACACAAGGCCTGTTGCGGGTTCAGCGAAGACACAATCCCTGCCTGTCACGAAACTATACTGAACAGACCGGTAACAATGTAATAGCGCGTCTAGGAGCACTGCTGAGTCATGTGAAAACGAGGACGATGAAAGTCCTTTGCGGAAGGAGCGGCCCGCCGGTCCGACCCTGTCGAAAATCTGAAACAACTTCTGAGGCTTACGCATCAACCACCGCGAATCGTGTCAGTCTCGAAAACAGATCGGAGTGATTTTTGGAATCATTTAATTGTCGTTCAAAGCTCACTATTGTCTGGAAGTGCATACGTTACTATCAACCACTGAATCTGGTCATAAAAACAGCCCAGAGCGCGACGTCGCCACGCCAGCCCTTTTTGCGTGCACTGAAACGAGGTACCGCGTTCTACCAACCGGTGTCGTTTTTAACAAGGCAGGATTATTGTGTCTAGTATGGCGCTCCTACAACCACAGACGCCGCTATTGACCGGGTCATCAACCTGACGTTCTCTGCAAGGCATTCCAGGTACCGCCACGCCCCGATGAAAGTTTCGTACGGGTGTGGGCGTTGCGCGCCTCCGGGGTCCGCGCCACCTGCCTCCTCAGCCTGTCGCTTGTATCGAGTACAGCCGGTTCGCGACGCGTTTCCAAAGCCACGAAAGCCCACGGTCGGATGCGAACCCTAAGTGCATTTTGTGGTCCATTCGTCGCACGCCGCTGTTGGAGATGCTCAAAAATAAGCTTGCGCAGTGTCAACAGTGGAAGAAACAGGCAACCATGGTCGTCTCCAGGTAGAGGCGGGCACTCGCGCGCATCGCTCCTTCTATGCATGAACGGTGAGGGCGCAGCCAGTGCTGCGCCAAGGGCCACTCGTACACCACCAGCAAGCTCTCGGACAGCGCAAGTGCACCGAGTGACCAGAGAAACCGACGTTCGCGTCTGGCTAAACATTGACGGCACCGGCGAGTGTCGCGTGCGGACTGGGATCCCGTTTCTGGACCATATGCTGCACCAGATTAGCGCACACGGTCTCATTGATTTAGATATTCAAGCCAGCGGCGACTATGAAATCGATGACCACCACACGAACGAGGACGTGGGTATCGCACTGGGGCTGGCGCTGGCGCAGGCGCTCGGCGACAAACGAGGTATCCAACGGTTTGGTCACTTTCTGGCACCCCTGGATGAGGCGCTCGTTCAAGTGGCCATGGATTTCTCGGGTCGAGGTTATTTGGACTATGGGCTAGTAATGCCGACGGAGCGCGTCGGTACGTACGACACGCAACTGGTTCGAGAATTTTTCATGGCCCTTGCGAGCAACGCCCAAATGACGTTGCACATTCGCCAGCTCGCGGGTCTGAACACCCACCACATCATTGAGGCAAGTTTCAAAGCATTTGCAAGAGCTCTCAGGATGGCATGTGAGATCGACTCCCGCCGACAGGGAGAAATCCCAAGCAGCAAGGGAGCGTTAACCGATCAGCAAGCGCTCCGCAATGCCCGCGGCACGTGATGGAGGTTGCGAGACGAGCCACTCGAAACGACGAAGACACGGGTGCTGGGGTGCCTTGTGCACCAGCACGACACGCGCACTGCCTTGGATATGCATTAGCGTTGATCTATGGATATCGCTCTGGAAACTGAATAGGCTTTCGGAGATCTACGCACGCGCGCGCTTGCACCTGCTGTCTGGCGAGGCGTCTCCGAAACCATCTCCCGAACAGTCGCGTGCGAGACGCTCGCCTAAACCAAACGAGCAGCAGTGCGCGAGCGAGAATGATGCCAGGGTACGGGTGTTGGTACGCAATCCGAGGAGCAGGCCAACTTGGCATCGCCGCAGAAACGGAGCAAGGCGGTGCGCATGTGGACACGTGTCCCGTCGCGAGCAATGCTGCAATGCGTGCGCCGCGCTTCGTCTCTGCATCTATGTTTTCGGGTCTTGAACGGCAGCGGTACTTTGGTGTGTATTTGTGCTCGTAGACAATGTCGGACAACGGTTGGTGTTCTAGACGCGTCATCGCTACGTTTCGGTACGCAGTGCAACGGATTCCGAGCATGGGGCTGCATCAGTGCGGATACCTGGTGATCATGTTGCAGGCAGACAGGGCCGCATCTCGATGGGATGCGCTCTTTCGTGAACAGTGCACAACGCTTTATGTGGCTATCATAGCGGCCTGGGACGTTGTCGCGCTACCACAAAAGCGGAAACGGCGTTGTCCTCCTTGGTTAACTGGCGAGACGTTGGCCAAAGCGACGCAACGCCTCTGCGCCGCGCACCTCTTGAGGCTCCAGCGGCAGCACGACGAGCCGCATATCTCGCGCGTAGAGTTCGTCGATCTCTCGCAGATACTTTTGCTGCATGCCAATTCGCGCGCATACCATATCGATGCGTTCGGCTTCAGTGGCGCTCGGAGGAAAGAGCTGGTTCACGACGATGTTGTGCGCGTCGATGTCGTGCTCTGCCAGGTCCTGAATCAAGCGCTCGGTCTCGTAGACAGAGAGAAACTCAGCGATGCAGACACATATAAAAGTGGTTCGCTCGGGGTCCTGGAACTGCTTCACAACGCGCAGAATGGTTTCTTGCATGTTTGACAGTCGCTCGGCGATCTCCTCGTCGGGTCTTCGACCACCGCCCACGCCGAGGCCGGAGCTCTCCGCGAGACTCGAGGCCATCGAGAGCGCACCCGCGAATCTCTGGCGCATTTCTTCTAGTTTTTGGAGGCCTTTCTGCAGCAGGGCAGGGAAGGAGAGCAAACGCAGCGTGTGCCCTGTCGGTGCCGTGTCCAGTACGATGACATCGTAGTCGAGTCCCTGAATGCGCTGCATAAGGCGGGTGAATGCAATCGCATCATCCAGGCCTGGAACAGCCTGGAGCAGGTCGCGAATAATGTCGGACGGTGACGCCCCAAGCATCATGGCGGCCAGCGCAGTTCGGGGATCGTTTGCGTTCGTGGCACCGGCAGCCAAATCACTAAGATTCGTATCTTGCACAGCGTTCCCAATATCCTGCAGGAAATGCGCAGTATCGACTTCCAAGACATCTAGGATGCCAGGGCCTCCAATGCCATGAACGCGCACTGGGCGCATCACCTCGTCGATATCGTTGACGCTCAGAGACTGGGTGTTCGAAAGCGACACGGTAAAGTTTTGGCCAAACGCGTCACTCAGACTATGTGCGGGATCGGTAGATACCAAAAGCACCCTCCGTTGACGTCGAGTATCCTCTGCCAACTGAATTGCAAGCGCTGAAGTCGTTGTGGTTTTCCCGACATTGCCCTTGCCGCTGGCAATAATGAGCTCGAGGCTGCGTGCCTCAAGGACGTTGCGCAGCGTGGGTTCAAACGGCGAGTTTTGTGCCGGTTCCAGCGGCCGAATGCCACTATCTACGAGCAGTCGTTTGCCAAAAGCGCGAAGATCGTCGACACCGCGCACCTCATTCCGCAGCATCGGCACCCTAGTTATGTGAAAATCCTCCGCGTACAAATCTTCGATCTGCTGCAAATACTTGGACTGGATCTCAACTCGGGATTGGAAGAGGGTCAGAGCGCTCCAACCACAGGGCTCTTGCGGCAGACACACAGGCAAGTACTTTGGCGGCATTTGCGGCACATGGCTCGGCAGATCCGCGACCCACAACACCTGGTTGATCACTAGGTTTGAGCATGTCATTCGCATTCGCCGCAACTCCCGCAAAAGCCGATCTGTCTCATACAGTGACAGGAACTCGGGCATACACACACAAACGAAGGCCGTCTTTGAGGGATCCCGAAACTGCGCATCCACTCTGCGGACAATGCTGAGCAACTCCTCGATTTTGCCCACGATCTCCTCGTCGAATGCATTAGCTGTGGCGCCCATGTCCGGCGTGCCGCTCATGCGTAACATCGACGACGCCATGTTGAGCATTGGCGCAAGGCGAGAGCGCAGATCCAACAGGCGACTCAAGCCCTTTTCTAATACGGCGGGAAAAGAGAGGAGCTTTAGGGCATGCCCCGTCGGTGCCATGTCGAATATGATCAAATCGAACGTCATTTCCTGCACAGACTTCATCATCTGCCCAAATGATAACGCTTCATCTATGCCAGGCACCGAGGAGATCAGTTCCGAGACCAGGCTGCTCAGACCGAACGGGTCATCCTCGACGCCGGGGAGCGCCGCACGCGCGCCTTCCTCGCCATCGGCCGCAACGCCGCCAAAGCCGTTTCCCAGCAGGGCGCGTCCGAGATCCGTCTCCGCGAAGTCGCGCTCTGGGTCGATTTCCATAGCGTAGAGGTTGGGATAACCTCGTACTGGAAGCGGATCTCGAGCGAACCTTTGTCCGAACGCATCACTCACGTTATGGGCCGGGTCTGTGGATATCACGAGAACGCGTTGGTTCGGCCTCCGTAACGCGGCCTGAATACCTGTCGCACAGGCACAAGTTGTTTTCCCTTGGCCTCCTTTTGCTGTAAAAGCTATCCATTGCAGAGTCTCAGAGCTGAGGAGGTTTGAAAGCCCTTCGCCGAAAGTCATAACGCGGAGTCTCCGCTGGCGTTGCAAAGAGCATCGAATGGCGGATGCAGTGCGCACGCGGGACTGCCTCGATGGCCGGTGCTCCGACGTTGCGGCGTATCGCACGTTCGCCACTGGGCTGGTGCCAGGCCGCCAAGCTCCAATACATGACGCACAGTGCAACGAACTCTGAAATACGTGAACCAGCACGTATTTTTGGTTTTTGTTTGTTTTTCTCTCAGATATCGCATAAAATGAACGTGTTCTATGGAGTGGAGAGCGATCGGGGACAGACTTGTTGTTGCGAAGCGAAAAACGGTCTTACTTGTACAAGCCAGACATTCTTCTGTCAGCAGCTGGATGGAGCACCTTTCTGGTAGCCCGTACCCTGAACGTCGAACACCCAGCGCATAACTTGGCAGAAGGTACGACTGCCCCCTGGTCCATTCATTCGGCTGGATACGTCCTCTATGAAATACTGCCGATGATCGTGCCGATTGTGACGTTTCCGTACCGCTGATACGAACGATGATAAAGAGACGAGCATGACCACAGAGAAGAGTGCGCTCGTATCGGAGACCGTCACACGTTGCGTAGCGCTCTATTCGTTTCATACTGATACGTGAACGATTATTACACAAGCGACAGGTGTGCGTCTCACTTGATGAGACTTCTTTCGGGAGAGATGATGGGCCTGTATGTGGGTGCGTCAAGAGCGCTGATCCACTGCTGTTCGTCGAGACACAAGACAATGGAGCATTGCGCCAGCATCAGCCCTAGCCGCAAATCCATGGAATGGTCCATGATAAATCGTCAGTAGGATAGAATCGTTCAATATCTCACCAAATGTCCAATCGCGCTTCGTAGTTATTCCTTCCCGAATGCTCCCGTCCTGCACCTTGACCATGCTGCTTTCCATTTCCCGAAAGAGGTCACGAGGAATGCAGCTGAGATCGAGCTCGAGCTGCTATTCGTACCAGCTTATGAAACTTGGTCGACCTAGTCGCAAGCGTCTTTTTTATTGCAATACGCCGTGTCGATGCCCAAAGATCCATGGACGAGTCTTTCGCAACCCATGACGCTGAAGTTCTTGGACAAATCGTTCGCCACCCTCAGCTGCCCTGAAATGCCGTGTTGCTCGTTTGCTCGTGTGCTGGAGAGAGTGGAAAGGCGCGCACTGTTCTGTGGGCGTGCTCGCAACCGAGGGGATGACGAAGGCTTTGTCAAGGATTCGCAGGTACGTGCGTAGGGAGCGGCAACTCAAGTCCCCCGGTGTCGTGAGCGCACCTGAATGCCGAGGAACCAGAACGGATATCGAAAATGGCGACCATATTCTTGTCAAACTGCCAGGTGAAGGGAAAGATAAATAAATCGCCAGACAATGACCTGGGAGATACCGCGGCGAGAGCGAGTTCCGAAGTTGTGTCGCAAACGGCGCGAGCGTCGCTTAAACCCGTCCCAGCTCATCGCACAGCTCTGGGCAACGGACCGACGGGTTTCGTATCTAGTGAATAGTTGGAGACCGCCCTCAATAAATGTCCGGAACGACTGTGATGTTCCATGATTGGATGTTCCTGCGTATACATCCGATGCGGTACAGCCGTTCGGTACATGGAATGGGGCGCGCTGCACGTGCCCCTGATCAGTGCTGGTGCGCTGGGGCGCAGCCTGCGACGCACCGGCACATCGCGCGCTGCGCCAACGCAAGACACGTGGCTAGTCGGGCAGGCCGCCGCTGGACGCATTCGCGTTTCGCATTCAGGCGAGGGATTGCCGCTGCACGGCCATGTCCAGCCTGAATTGCTGAAACCCGTTTGCAATCCGGATCTGCTGGAAACGGTTGCTGGTAACCAAAGGTATAATCGCTTTTAGAAGACACCGGGGCAGTACGGTTCCGCAGATGATACATGCGCGTGCGGAACCGAGCAGGATACAGAGCATCTTGTCGGCGCCAGGGCAAGGCTTGGGCAGACGACCCGTCCAAAAAAAGAGGTCACCGCGGACCGTGCCGAAAGGAACCTTTGCCCTGCCGCCGTGAATGCGGCTTCCGCCCCGCTGCCCAGCTGTGCACGCTTTACTCGAAAGCGCCACGAAATATGAACAACGACACCTTTGATATGAACTGCGAGGATGCATTCGCCGCTCAGATGCAGCGCTTCGCGATGAACCATGCGTGTCCGCGTCTGGCATCAGCGCCCGCTGAACATGCCCCGGACACGTGTACCTTGACGTATGCAGCATGCATCACGAATGCGTGCAGCAGCATGCATCGAAAGCGGTTCATGCATGCGAGAAAAAATTCTGGAGCATTATTTGGCGGGATTTTCTCAGTCTTTACGACGCTCTTGTTGTAAGGAGCACTGTTACTGGATTCATAAGCATCCTTCTAAAATCAAAGGCATCGACTCGCTCACTTCCGTCCACAATAGCCGCTGATTCAGGGCGATAGGATCCGTTTGGATCCAGCGAGTGGCACTGCAGCTGCTCGACGACCTGCGAGTCGGGAGATGAACGACTACAGGGCGCTGCTTCTGCGTCCATTGGTTGAAGCTGCTCCTCATGATGACGGCAACAGACGCGAGGAAGTTTCTGTTGCGCGACCGCGAGGCCTGCGCAACATCTGGGCCAGTGATGTGCAGCAAGAGTCCAATATGTTCCTCGTTACCTATGCGACATCCCTCGAAGATATCGCGGGGTTTTACTTCTATGCAGCGGCAACGAAGAGCAAAGATGAACCAGGACGCAAGTTACTGCTGGTACCGAATGTCAACCGAGCGGCGTATTGGCAATCCCTCATTGCAGAGATCGACGCACGCGAAGCGCAGCATCCAGAACTGACCATTGTTACGCCTGAGGGACTGAGCACGCCGCTCATCGCTCATACGAGCTTGCTGCTCGTTGATGGTGTCCACCTTGTGCTTGGCTTGCACGGAGACAGCTCTGAGCATTGCGCGGCTGGTGCCTCTGCCCGAAACCTCTCCGAAACAGTGGAGTTCGCAGATGCGATCACCAGATTGTTGTTCTATCATCCAGGGAAGCTGCGTGTTTTCGCACAGATGGCCGGTCCTAGTTCAGCGCGAGCTCAAAGAGAACTAGTCCCATTGCTCGCTCAGTGGTTGCGATGTTCATCGGTGCGTCACATTATTCCACAGACAACGACCCCGGAACCGAGCGCCGCTTTGGAGCGTGGTGCCCATCACTGGCCCTACACGATCATACCATTTGCGGTCCCGGTGGAGCACCAGCTCGATCATGTGATCGACCAGCGACGAGAATACCTTTACGAGGTGCTGGAGGCGCACACAGGCGTGTTTGATGGGAAGGAGCAGGCGCTCGTCTTGTGCCCAACCAAACGATCCACAGAGCGCACCCTTGCCGCTCTGGCGAGTAGGCTCGCACCTCAGGGCGCAGCATGCACTGCTCCAGTGCCGTCTCTGATTCTCAGTAACGTCCCTGAAGACTCTCGCATTAAACTGGAGACGCTGGGGTCGCTCCTGCGCAACACCGAAGCACAGCGACGAGCTCTCCTCGGTATTGGTACGCTGGAGCCAGATGCTGGCGACGAGGAAAGCAGCGCATGGTCCAGCGCGTCGAAACCCGCAGCTCACAGCGATCGTGTGCTTCTGCAAGAGCTGTTCCGCAGTGGCGCACTCCGCATCGCCGCAATGGCTATTCGGAGCGTACGCGGCCGCAACGACAAACCTGAAGGCCCCGATGTTGCAGCGAGCGCCGGCCGAGGTGCGCGGAAATCGCCGCCAACAACGATGCAGTGTGCGGATACGGCGCATGCGGTCCAACCATTCGCTACAATCGAATACGTAACACGAATTCTGGATGAAATGCACCGGTCTAAGCATGCGGTTGTTGTGGTGCTCAAGACCACGCACTGGTCGGGGTACCATGGCGAGCCAAAATCTTTCCAAGCGTCAGTGCTGCGGGCGCTCTCCCGCTGCATCTTTCGTGTCGCTGTCGAGCCGACTGGCGTCCTCGACAGAACGCGGCACTCGCAGGCTGCAATCATGCACGTTACGTGTCAAGCTCTGCATCGCTTGATGGTTTTCACGAGCCAAAGAAGCGCCCCCTGGGTCTACTTGCATGCGACCGGAAGGCTCTTCACCGGGGATAACCTCCCGGTAGGTGAACGCGCCGCTGAACATGAGGTAGGCACCTCAGCCTGGTGGATACAGCACGTCGCCAGGACGGCTAGCCAAGGCTTGAGTTTTCGCTTGCTCCGCGAAATGAACTGCTGTGGAACACCACTGGTCGACGAAGCAGCAGCAGCAGAATGGATGCGATACACGCTTCACGCCGCCCTGATGCATAGAGGGCAACGTACGGAGCAGGCCTCTAGACGCGGTCCCGATGCCCATGCGCGGGCCCTTGTCCGGCTGTTGGAGAACGCGGGTTGCATCCAAATGAGCGCTCCGGCGAGAACTTATGCCCTGACCATGCTCGGCCTGGCCGCTCTCAAATACCAGATCAGCCCTGAGTCCATTCTCGGCTTCATTCGTAGCGCGTATGGCAAACCTCGTTGTCTCGGTACATTCTCCTCAGACAACGCCGCGGAACATCGTCACTGCATCGGGATCGCCGCACCGCGGCCAACGGCACGAATCGTCTTCGATCCGCATCGCCATCAGCCACGATGTCGAGCTGTCATCGAACTCCTCTATTACGTATGCCATGCAGGTGCAGAGCGTGAGCTCCGGGATGCTGATATGGTACTGCACCAGACCAGAGATCGAGGTCTTCGGCCAGAGCAAGCCATTCCTTTCACACTCCATGAAATGAATCCGGCGCGCCTGCAAAAGGGCGAAGCGGTCTTTCTCGTTGCTCAGCTCTGGATGGCTACAGCTGAGCCACCGCATGCGAGAACGATCTTTGAGGCCGTTCTCGCCATGGTACATTGCCTCTGCGCCGCGATCAGCGAGCGCCCTGCGCTCTATCGCCAAAGCATCATCGCGACGCTCGCTTCGTGGATGGAAAAGTTTCGCAACGGTGCTCATCACTGGGTACGCGCTCCGAGTGATACGCCTCGAGCGCTTTTGGAGCAGTGCCTGATCGCATGGACCAGGTACACTCACGCACCGATAGATGCTGATGCCCGTTGACCAAATACGGTGCTTAGAGGTCCACTCGGATGTCGATGTGCGTCAAACGAGCTTCCTCCTCGCGATCGCATGACCGGTTCGCATCATTGCTCGTTAGTCGAACACGGTGTTTCGCTTTGCACTTGGATGTCGATCTTCATAAAGCGAGATTCTTTCTCGGTATCTTATGGCTTCTTTGCACATCCGGGGAATCGTCTTGCGAGAGCGCATAGCCCAGCGTTCCTCCAAAGACGAGCAGCAAGGACATCCATTGGAAGCCGTGCATCTTCGTACCGAAAAGCTGCGCGCTTAGCAAAAAGTTCGCTAGTTTCCGGAGCGCGGTTACAAGCTGAACATAGAGGATGCTACGGCTGGTGACCTGCATCTGGATCACACTTCGCATACATAAATACTGTGTCATGGTGTTCACCATGAGAAGCAGCTCACCAGGAGTTCCGCCGCCAGCACCGGATAGCGGCACTGGTGCACGCCAGAGAAGTTTCATGTTTTTCACGAGGGATGCCTGCTCCATCTCCTGCGCCTGTATTAGAAAAAGCAGCACAGCCACCCAGTGCTGCATGCATAGCAGCTCTGACCTGGTAAGAGTATCGCCAGTAGCACCAGGTCTCGGGGCAATCAAAAGCTGTTGTAGTATCCCCATGACGGGTGAAAGGAAGCAGTTCACCACAAGCAGAAAGATACCTACCCATAGGGAAGCCGATGCCCTGAGTGCATCCCGCCTCGACTGACTCAGTGTCCCGGTTGCCTGCAGGGCAAGAGCCGCCCACACCAGCCCAGCGGACACGAGAAGCACGCAAATATACTGCACTGCGGTGTAGCGTTTTCGCTGGAAAATCACGGATAGAATCAACGTCGCAACTAGCGTGCCGGCACGGGAGACGTGCACGAGCTGGATAGATACGCCCAGCTCAACAGAGAGGTTTATAAGGAACGCCGTTCCATAGAAAGTGAGAAAATAACCCATGAAGAGCGCCCACGTGCGAGGGCTGTGCAGGCGGTACCTCTGCTGCTGACGCCAGTGGGTGCGGAGCTCACGAGCCGCCTGCGGCGTCGTGAGTAGTGCAACGCCCAGCATTTGGACGAAGCTGATAAGCTGTCCTGCATCTCTCGCATATCGCACGCCTATCTCATAGGAGTACGCGTTCAACGAGCATGAGGTCAGCGTCCACCAAGCCGCGTGCAGCGCGTCACAGTTCATCGTGAGCGCGGAACCGTGCTGCGGAGAACAAGACCCTACAGTTTCGACTAGGAACGCGTTGCCCACGAAACCTATGCACCACTTGGTATTTTGCTGCAAACAATACAGCGGTTTGTCTTCGGACGGCGCTAGCTCCGTCAGTTGCGATGACGCGCAAAATATCTTTCGCAACACCAGCGATACTGGCAGGCAGTAGACGCTTTCGAGGTCAAATGGAATGCTGCCCACTGCTGTCTACGAGCATGGCACCCGAAAACTCGCCAGATGAGAGCTCCATGGTGCTCCGAACGTGTTGACGCTTTGCTTTCCGGAATTCGCGGTTGGTGTTCTGGACGCAGCCTCGGGACGTGGGTGCCACTGGTGCACGCTTGGATGCTAGTGCGCGCAGTTCGTGCACCGTGACGCTATGCTGGAATGTGTGATCATTGCGAACAGCTCATCTGGCTATCGATGAAAAACACCCACGCTCGCTGCGACACCTGCTTCCCGAGGAAGCACGTACGTGCTACAGCGGGTCCAAGTCATAGATTTCAGTGTTTTGATTTACGAGCATCCGGATTTCATTGCGTTTCACAAGTCCAGCAGTGCAATACGGTGGCGTCCTTGAGTTTCCAAACTGGTCGATGCTCTACTGCGCAGCGTTCCGAAATCCGTCTGAGCTGTGTTTCCAGCCCCAGTGGTCGCACATGCGAGCAAGTACATGCGCACAGGGTAAACGCTGTGTGCATTCACGTCGCGCGCTACATTAAGGGATTTTACGGCGGTAGCGACACAATCCCAGAGACAACATAACGCCGGGTAGGCATGGCATTTCTCCACAGACGCGCACACACTCAGCAGCAGCGGACGCGCGGGGATCGCTTCCGACGCATGCCGCTGAGTTCAAAACGGTGTGCGGGTGCGGCGGCTGCGACACAAGTTCGTGCGCCAGGCAGACGCTGGTACCTGCACGCAAACAGAACTCAGGAAGCACCAAGGGCTCGTGCTGCCCTTTGCGTGCAGCACACCTGATCGATGCGCGTCCAGAGCGCATGACTTGCGCGCACAACACGAAGAGAGACCACAATCCACTGCGGACGTCATGGGAATGGCTTTAGAAAAAATGGTGTCATTTGAAGGCTCTGCTGATGCGTAGCATCGAGAATCTGGCCGGCGCCGGGCACTCCGCCGCGGAGGAACCAAGCTTTCCAGCATGCGTTCGTCGCCCTCCGTGGGCAGGCGGGTTCGAGCAAGGCGCTTGCACACAAGACATGCGGTTACGCCTTTGCTTCCCCTTCACCGTCACCCTCATTTCCACGAGCCTCTTCCTCATCGCCGCCGATATCCGAAGTCCAAAGGGTCAAATTGTCGCGCAAGAGCTGCATGATCAGAGTGCTATCCTTGTAAGACTCTTCGCTCAGTGTATCCAGCTCCGAAATGGCCTCGTCGAAAGCGTCCTTTGCTAGTTTGCAGGCGCGATCCGGAGAGTTCAAGATTTCGTAATAAAACACCGAGAAATTGAGTGCAAGGCCCAGGCGAATCGGGTGCGTCGGGGCCAGCTCCGTCATCGCGATATCCGTGGCGGCCCGGTACGCCTCCAGGCTCTTCTCCGCAGAAATCTTGCGATCCTGCTCTGAGCTGAACTCTGCGAGGTAACGATGGTAATCTCCCTCCATTTTCAGGTAGAACACTTTCGATTCACCCGTCTTGGCGCTCGGAATCAAATTATTCTTCAAGATTTCCAATATTTCTTTGCATATTTCCGCAAGTTCCGCCTCGATCTTCATACGGTATTCCCTATTGATTGCAACGTGCTCGGTGTTCCCCTTTGCTTCTTCTTTCTGTTCGATCGAGGAGATGATGCGCCACGACGCTCGCCGGGCCCCAATAACGTTCTTGTAAGCGACTGAGAGAAGGTTTCGTTCCTCTACCGTAAGCTCCGGAGTGTTCGCGTTCGTCTGCAGAGCAACCTGCCTCATCTGCTCAACCATCTCATCGTAACGCTCGGCTTGTTCCGCGAGCTTGGCGAGGTAAATTGCCTTCTCACGTGCTGCTTGATCCATCAAAAAAGCGTGGTACTTGCTTTCAAACAAAATCGTTCAGTGCCAGAACTTGGGGCAGAAGCTTTGGTCTATGGATAGATCGCTAGATCGGCTCGCTTCCGAAAAGACACTTTCTCACCCGGTTTGGTGCTAGACCTCTTGCCAGGTAGACGCGGTACGCTTGGAGGACGCGATAACGTCCCACAAGTGCAGCGCTTGCGCATGTTCTAGCGCGCACACCATGCAGACGGGCGGTCGTATAACCGCCCAGAATCGAACATACCGGACATCAGTAACGTTGCCGCGGTGCAAGCATCCCCACTGACCGGCTGGCCTGCAGCCGGCGATGATGCGCCAATTGAACGTGATCGCGCGTGTGCGGTTTACCTGCCCAGCCAGCCAGCCAGCCAGCCAGCCACAGCTACTTTATTTCGATGACAAAACGTTTACATTGACCATGGATACCTGATTTCCGGGTGGGTGTTCGTAATCGAAAAGGCGTCCATCATGATGCACCCTATCTCCAAGCTCCGTTACGTATACTTCCTCTAGGATGTACTGGTCGTTTCGTACGTTCAATCGTTCGTAAGGTGCCTGCCTTGCTGCACCCGCAATAGCAGCTATGCCGCTTGTGCAGATCCATCACGGAGGCAGAACGCCTTTGTCGCATCACTGAGGGTGTCTTAACGAGGCGTGATTCATTCAACAAGGGGTCGGAGTACGTGATCATTCTGAGAGCCTGCATGCTGCGCAGACAGACCTTGTACCTGCGGCAGCGGGAAGCGACGTACTAGGAGTCACTGCGACCAGGGCGATGCCCAGACACGCAGCATACCCGCTCCGAGCCCCAAAATAACCTGCGTTTCGGACGAGTTGCTCAGGTCTCGCTAAAGCACTCGCCAACGGGGGAGAGTACGACGAATTAGCCTACCAGACTTGTCCGGCGCGCAGGACCTTCCGCCAATAAGGTAAACGTTCCACAGTATGAAAACCTTTTCCCTCTTTTACCGTTTATCGTAGTTGGGGAGAGAAACTGTCATCTCGTTGGCAATGACTCGTTTGTCTCTGCTCTTTGTTCCACGGCACTGATTTCGAACGGAATTGACAACAGCCGAAAGACACGGAGGGTCGCTGGAAAAAACATTGAAAGAAAACAAACCAGTCACAAACCATTTATCACAGAACAACTATCTTGAAGCCGCACACACCACGCCCGCCTAAGAGGTCTAGTTTTTCCGGAGAAGCTCTAAAAATGGGTTAACGCGGGGTGTTCGGGCGATAGGAAGGAAGCCCACGACAAGGTCCTTGACCGCAATGCACGGAGGCGCGGAGGCAGTAGCACCAGAAAATATGGACGAGAGTTCTGAGCAGTCATCCGCCCCTCCCGAAACAACGCTGCAGGTTCGGGCACAAATACTGGATCAATCCTTGAATTCGGGCTCAGTTTAACCCTCTACCTTGGGTACCTACCTCAACTTTGGAAACAATCTCGGCGGATGCTTTGGAAGACGGCTGGCAGTATGTTCGCGATCGATGCTGGAACAAACGACTTGCCCGCCTATGTGTTTGGGGAGCGGATGCGAAGCCGCTGAAAAGGTGGTTTGCAGACTGTTCCCAGTGATTGAGGGGAGCTTCACGCGTCCGGCAAGATAAAGGTCGCATTCGAATCGACCTTGACTAATGTACCTCTGATTCTGTGCTAGCGCTGCGCCAAGCACTCAATGAACGACTGGAATGCGGGAGGCGCTGGTGGCATGTGCGTTCACACACCCCGTCGAGGGTACATCTAAATCGACAACGTATCTCTGGAGCACCGCAGCGTTACTCCTATTCCCTTGTGCGCTACGACTCTATAGGTTTCGCATCATGGAATATTTGCGGGATAGCCTCGGAATTGAGCTACGAAATATCGAATTACCAGTAGAGTAAAGAGGAACTTATACAAGTGGAGGACTCTGCGTTAGGAAAAGAGACCCAACCAGATGCGGAGAAGGAGGCAAAAAGTCCTCATGATCCACCTAGATGCAAAATAACCAGAGAAAGCAGCTCAGGAAAGAGCCCGAAGAAGAAGAAGACCAACAAGAAAAGACAGAAGAATAGAGAGAAGAA
>Ga0078972_1005343_pt1 | contig 32812 bp, 34 predicted proteins | sample YelNatPaOPGAMG01_FD_67568 | JGI IMG/M metagenome (GOLD analysis project Ga0078972, IMG submission 67568) | Hot spring thermophilic microbial communities from Obsidian Pool, Yellowstone National Park, USA - OP-RAMG-01 (SPADES assembly) (version 2) | ecosystem: Environmental > Aquatic > Thermal... | reverse complement strand
AACGAGCCAGAGCAAAAGAATTTGGTGGGATTATGCATACTTCTCCTTTAAACTCAACAAAGCTTTTAGGGTCAAAGTTTTTTGGATCAACAACTGTATTATTTATATTTGTAAAGATTTTAAATTCATCAGCAACTCTCATATCATAACCATAGGAACTCACACCAAAAGAAATAACACCCTCCTTTACAAGTCCTTCTTCAAAGGGTTCAATCATCCCTTTACGAGCCATTTCTTTTATCCAGCGGTCATTTCTTACCATACCTAATCCTTTTTATCAATTTTGTTTCTGATCTTCATTAAAAATTCTTCAGGAGAGAGAGTTTTCTCTACAAAATCAACATCTTTTATCTCAACAGGATGCCCGCTCATTATAATAACCTTTGCCTGTGGATCCAGAGTCTTTATCTGTTTCATGACTTCTATCCCGGAAATTTCTGGTAGAATAAGATCAACAACTGAAACTGCAATCTCATCTTTATACTTTCCAAAAATATCAAATGCTTCTGTGCCATTTTTAGCCTCGTAAACATTGTATCCGTACTCTTTAAGAAAGGATGTTATAAAACTTCTTGCATGGTCATCATCATCAACAACAAGGATTGTTTCCTTGCCTTTTAAAGCTTCTGTATTTATGGCAGACTTTTTCTTTTTATTTACTGGAAGATATACCTTAAATGTCGTCCCTTTACCAGGTTCACTATAAACATGTATGTGTCCATCATACTGTCTTACAAGTCCATACACAGTTGAAAGTCCAAGTCCTGTCCCTTTATCCCTGGGTTTTGTTGTAAAAAATGGCTCAAATATTCTATTCTTTGTTTCCTCATCCATTCCTGTACCTGTATCAGTAACGCAGAAAACAACATAATCACCCGGTTTTACAAGAGGATGAGCATATGAGTATTCTAAACCAAGAGAGAGTTCTTTAAGTCCTATTGTAAGCTGTCCTCCTTCAGGCATTGCATCTCGTGCATTTGTAATAAGATTCATTAAAATCACTTCAAGATGCGTTGGATCAATTTTATAAAAAATTTCCTTTTCTGGAATGTTTAGCTTAAATTCTATATCTCTTCCGATTATTGGTTTTACAAAATCTGAAAATTTTATGAAATAGCTATTGAGATTTATCTCCTGAGCCTCTCTAATTTCTTCCTTTCTGCTGAATAAAAGTAGCCTTTTAGCCAGATCCCTTGCCTTTTCTCCTGCATTCATTATTTTTTCTACATATTTCTTTAACTCGGGATTTTCTATCTTGTTGTAAAGAAGTCCTGAAAAACCTGTTATCCCTGTAAGAATGTTGTTAAATTCATGCACAATTCTTCCTGAAAGAACACCAAGTGCCTCCATTTTCTGTGAATGTATAATCTGCTCATTTATCCTTTTTCTTTCTGTTATATCAATTATTGAGGCAATTGATTTTTTTGTGTATGGGATCATTGCAACATTTAAAAGTATATTCCTTATCTGTCCCTTCTTATTTCTGAATTTTGAATCATACTGTGCTGGTACCGAGGAAGGAGATATTCTTCTTAACTTATGATACTCCATCATCTTTGAAAGCATGTCTTCAGGTATGAAATCTGTCCATTTCATCTTCCCAACAACTTCTTCTTTGCTGTATCCTGTAAGTTTTTCAAACTCAGGGTTTATAAACTCAACTGTCATATCCTCATCTGAAATAAGAACTGCAATATTAATAGTTGATAAAATTGTATTAAGTTGCTCTGAAATTTTGATTATTTCTTCATTCTGTCTTCTTATCTCATCAATATATCTCAGAAATGCTTCTTTCTGTTTATTTATAAGAGCCCCCAGCATTCTTACAATTTCTAAAGGAGAGTCCTCTGTAGCAGTTGCTGAGAAATCGCCCTCCTGAAGCCTCCTTAAAACATCAAAATGCTCACATATTCCAACTGCAAGCTCATGTGTGAGGTCAACAGTGCTGGCAACTCCATCTGCAAGCCTGTTAATTGAATCTATCAACCTCTGGACAGCGTATCTGTCCACCCTGAGGTCAATCCTCTGGGAACAGTCTCCCTGAGCAATTTTATCTATTATATCTGAGCATAGATGAAGAACTTCGCTTAAGGCATATCTGTATTCGCAATCAGGATTATCGCATTTTAAATATCCACCAAAGGGGCATGGATGTTTTTCCATAATTAAATCCTTATTCTGATCTTTATTTTATTTCCTGATTTTTCTATGTTAAGAATTGTTTTACCAAGCTTTGTGCACCATGCTTTTATATCTTTTTCAAAGGTAGGACAGTCTCCTGCTACTTCTATTATTTCACCTTCTTTAAACTGTGGATAAAGAGAACTGAGTTTAAGAATGGGTAGTGGACATCTGAGCCCTGAAAAATCAATATGTCTGTCTACCAACTCTTTTCTTCTGCCTCCATCTCTTTAATAATTTCCTCATAAAGCTTCAAAGCCTGCTCTGCCTCAGATGACTCAATCTTATTTATCGCAAAACCTGCATGAACCAAAACATAATCACCAATTTTGGGCTCATCAGGCAGCAACATGAGACTTATCTTTTTCCTTAAACCCATTACATCAACAGTTGCATTATAACCATCAATCTCTATTATTTTTGATGGGACTGCAAGGCACATTTAACACCCCATTTTTCAAGAATATCAACCACTCTTTTAATCAATTCATTTATTTTACCAGCTACTGTCTCTGAAAGGTCAAGTCCCATCTCTACAACTTGTGGCTGAATGCCTACAACAACAACTTCTTCGGGCAGAGTACCAGTCAGTTTAGCAACCTCAAGAAGATCCTGAATCCCAACATGATGCATTGAGAACCTCGTTTTCAGATATGGCGGAATTTCCTCTCCTCTTAAAACTTCTGTATAACCTGGCTCTTTCTGAAAATCAACAACATCAATAATGATGATTTTTTTAAATCTTTCAATAAAGACAAGAAGATCAAGCCCGAGAGTGCCTCCATCAATTATCTCTATTTCTGGCTCAAACTTATAGTTTTTCTTCAGTATTTCTGCAACTTTCGGACCAACACCCTCATCTCTTAAAAGTATGTTACCTACACCTATTATTCCAATTTCCATCCTGTCTCAAATAAAAAGCCCTCCCTCTTGGGAGGGCTTTTAAACTTTTTATTAAAATTTAACTTCTATTCCTCTCTGACCTCAATCATGTGCATACCACATGCCATACATGGGTCAAAGGAGTGAATGGTTCTAAGAAGTTCAAGTGGTAACTTGGAGTCAGCAACAGGTGTTCCAACAAGTGCTTCCTCAACAGGGCCTCTCTGACCTTTGTGGTCTCTTGGTGAAAGATTCCATGTTGAAGGGACAACCATCTGATAGTTAGCTATCTTTCCGTCTTTAATTACAACAAAGTGTGCTAATGCACCACGAGGTGCTTCATGGAATCCAACACCCTTACACTCTTTTGGCCATGTCTTTGGATCCCACTTTTCTGTATCAGCAATCTTTGTGTCTCCTTTACCCATGTTAGCAGCAAGCTCAAGAATATAGTCCTTTGTCTTCTTTGCCATAAGCAGTGTTTCAATTCCTCTTGCAGCAGTTCTTCCAAGTGTGGAAAACAGTGCTTCAGGACCCACACCGAGCTTCTTAAGAACCATATCAACAACTTCTTTTACATCCTTGTGCCCGAGTCCATAGGCTACAAGCATTCTTGCAAGAGGTCCTACCTCCATTGGAAGGTCATCATATCTTATTGCTTTACCCCAGCTGTATTTGCCATCAACATTGAGATACTCATATGGAGGCTTTGGTCCTGTATAGTTTGGTGTTGTCTCACCTTCCCATGGATGAAGTCCAACATCACCCTTTGAGTATGAATACCATGAACGGGTTATGTATTCTTTAAATTTCTTATGGTCAACTGGCTCTACAGCTTTCAGATTCTTGTGTCTTATAACTCCACCAGGTAGATACATTTTGCCATTTGCATCTGGCCAGTCTCCACATGCGAGGAAGTTACTGAATCCACCAATTCCTGCCCAATCTTTATAGAATGAAGCAACAGCAAGAAGGTCTGGTATGTAAACTTTTTCAACAAATTCTAATGCCATATCAGCATACTTAAGCATAAAGGCAATGCTGTCAGCATTTAATGCATTTTGACTTTCTGGATCAACAGGTGTTGCCTGTCCACCAACAACAAAGGTCTGTGGATGAGGATTCTTTGCGCCAAGAAGTGCCATAATTTTTATAATCTCTCTTTGAACATCCAGAGCCTCAAGATAATGAGCAACTGCCATTAAATTTGCCTCAGGTGGAAGTTTGTATGCTGAATGTCCCCAGTATCCATTGCTGAAAATTCCAAGCTGACCGGACTCAACAAAAGCTTTAACTTTATCCTGAATTGCTTTGAAGTATGTTTCAGAATTTTTAGGCCAAGGTGAAATCTTCTTTGCAAGTTCGGATGTCTTTTTAGGGTCTGCCTTTAATGCAGATACAACATCAACCCAGTCAAGTGCATGAAGATGATAAAAATGTATTATATGGTCCTGAACATTCTGGTTTGCCATTATGATGTTTCTCAAGATTCTTGCATTTTCAGGAACCTTTGCTCCAATTGCATCTTCAACTGCTCTTACAGATGCAATTGAATGAACAGTTGTACAAACACCGCATGCTCTCTGTGTATATGCCCATGCATCTCTTGGGTCTTTTCCTCTCAGAACAATTTCCATGCCACGCCACATTGTGCAGGCTGACCAAGCATCCTTTACCTTGCCACCATTAACAGTGGCTTCAACTCTTAAATGCCCCTCAATTCTTGTTACTGGATCTATAACTAATCTTGCCATACATTCCTCCTTATTTTATTTTTTTGATATTAAACCTGATACAGCCATTGCTCCAAGCCCGACCTTCGCAAAGAATTTATTCTTTTCAGCTTCAGCAACATAAAGATTGCTATCCCAGAACTTCGGCTCAGAACAGCCAATGCATGGATGCCCTGCCATAACAGGCCAGCTAACACCCTCATTCCATCTAATTGTAGGGCAGTTATGATAGGTCATAGGACCTTTACAGCCCATCTGGAACAGACACCAGCCCTGTCTGTGGCCTTTGTCACCCCATGCTTTTACAAACTCTCCTGCATCAAAATGTCCTCTTCTTTCACAATTGTCATGAATTAGTTTTCCATACGCGAAAAGTGGTCTTGCCAATTTGTCAACTGCTGGTAGTTTTCCAAATGTAAGGAAGTAAACAACTGTTGCTGTGAAGTTTTCCACATTTAGAGGACATCCTGGGAGATTAATAACAGGTTTGTCCTTAATAATATCCATAACTCCAACTGCACCTGTTGGGTTTGGCTTTGCTCCAGGAACTCCACCAAAGCAGGCACAATTACCAACAGCAATTACTGCCATGGCATCCTTGCATACTTCCTTAACTATTTCAACTGCTGTTTTTCCACCAACTGTGCAGTAAACTCCGCCATCCTTCAATGGAATTGCTCCTTCAATAACCACAAGATATTTACCCTTGTAATTTTTGACTGCATCATGGAGTGATTTTTCAGCCTGATGCCCAGCTGCAGCCATGATTGTCTCATGGTACTCAAGCGATACAACATCAAGAACAATCTGACCAATTGTTGGCTTTTCTGCTCTCAGGATGCTTTCAGAACATCCTGCGCAGTCCTGATACTCAAGCCATACAACTACTGGTTTTTGTTTTTTCTCCATTGCCTCAGCAATCTTTGGAACATAGGAGGAAGAAAGACCTAAAACTGCTGCTGTTGTGCCACAGAACTTAAGAAAGTCTCTTCTTGAGACCCCTTTCCGAACCAATCCTTCATAGATTGTTTCTCTTTCCATAAAATCCCCCCTGATATTTATTTGTTTATAACTATACAAAACTTTTTTAAATTTGTCAATAGGTAAGATGAAAAATTATAATAGTAATTGATGAGTGCTCTGAGCGTTGCAATTGTAGGCTGTGGACCAGCTGGAATTGCCTCTGCAGTTGAATGCAGGGCATCTGGTATTAAAAAAGTTGCTATTTTTGAAAAAAGAAGTAATTTCTGTGCCACACTGAGAAGACTATATCCTCCTCATAAAAGAGTTGACAGAGACTACAAGGGATTTAAAATGGACTCAGAGGGAATATGCACATTTGAAACTGAAACAAAGGAAGAGTTTTTAAAAAGAATGCTGAATTATATAAATGAATATTCACTTGAAATTCACTACAATACAGAAATTACAGGACTTGAAAAAACTGGAAAACACTATATTCTTAAGGCAGGAATAAATCATGTTGCGGAGACATATACAGTTATTATTGCAACAGGAGTATTTGACAGGCCAAAAAAACCTTCATATCCAATACCTAATGAGGTAAAAAACAGGATTTTTTTTGAACTGCCACAAAAACTTCCAGAAGGAGAAAAAATACTGATTGTTGGTGGAGGCAATACAGCTGCTGAACTGGCTTGCCTTCTTGCAGAAAGATGTAATGTATTTTTATCTTACAGAAGAGAAAAGTTTTTTAGAATAAATGAACAAAATCTTAAAGAACTTGAAAAAAGAAAGAAACAGATAAAACTTTTCCTCGGAACAGAAATTAAAGCAATTGAACCTTCCAGAGAAGGAGTTAAAGTATTATTTCAGAATGGGAATACTGAAAGCTTTTCAAAGATTTTTTACTGTCTTGGAGGAAGCACTCCAAAGAACCTTCTTAAGAAAATGGGTATCATATTTGAGGATTCAAATCCTGTAGTTGATGAATATGGAGAAACCAATCTTGAAAGAGTTTTTCTTGCTGGTGACATTGCTGTAAAAAGAGGGAGCATTATGTCTGCCTTTAACTCCGCTCACAGGGTTGTAAAAAGAATTATTGAGAAATATCCCGGAGTTTTTCAGGAATAATAATTTTTACCTTTGTTCCTTTGCCATGTTCACTTTCTATCTTTAAATCCCATTCATGAGCCCTTACAAGATGTTTAACAATAGCAAGACCAAGACCAGTGCCTCCAAGCTGTCTTGAGCGGGCTTTGTCAACCCTGTAAAACCTTTCTCCAAGCCTGTGCAGATGAGCTGATGGAATTCCAATCCCTGTATCCTCCACAGAAAGCACAGAGCTACTGTTTTCCTGATAAAATTTTAATGTAACCCCTCCATTTTCTGTGAATTTTATAGAGTTGTCCACAAGGTTTGTAAGTATCTGAATGAGTTTGTCTCTGTCCGCATAAACAGTAACATCTCCGGAAATCTCATTTTTTAAAAATAATCCTTTTTTCTCCGCCTTATCATGAAAAATCTGAAAAACTGTATCAACTAACTCATTAAGTAAAATATCTTCCTTCTCTACAGTTATGTCTCCGAACTCTATTCTTGAAATTGTGAGCAGGTCTTCAACAAGTGCAGATAGTCTTTCTGCCTGACTCTTTATTATCTGGACAAATTTCAGTGCATTATCTCTTTCATTAATTGCACCGCCCAGAAGAGCCTCAGCATATCCTTTTATCGCAGTAATTGGAGTCTTCAGTTCATGTGAGACATTAGCCACAAAATCCCTTCTTATACTTTCAAGCTGTTTAAGCCTTGTTATATCATGAAGTAAAACAATTAAAGATGATAGTTTCCCCTCTGAAGTAAGCACGGGCATCACCTTAGCAAAGATAAAGAGTTCTCTGCCAGACTTTTTAATGACGATTTCCTCTGAGGATTCTTCCTTTTTCAGCATTGCTGAACGAAGAAGATTCAGAAGATCTATGTTTCTTATAACTTCAATTATCTGCTTACCTTCTGGAGTCTCATCCATCTTTAAGATATCTTTAAATTTCTGATTTGCAAGAACTATGTAACCCTTAGGATCAACTATTAAAACACCCTCTGTTATTGATTTAAAAATCGCTTCAAAATACTTTAGATGCTCTGGCTCTGCCAATTTTCAACCCTCAATATAATAACCCACACCTCTTAGGGTTTTTATATAAACTGGATTATCCGGGTCTTTTTCAATTTTTAATCGCAATCTTCTTATGTGAACATCAACTGTTCTTGGATCAACATAGACATCATGTCCCCAGACCTCATCAACAAGACGGTTTCTGGAGAATATTTTGTTAGGTCTTTCAGCAAGATACAAAAGAAGCCTGAATTCAGTATATGAAAGTTTTACAGGCTCTCCCCTTACAGAAACAAGATATTTTTCCTTATCAATTACCATATCCTTTATTTTTATAACTTCTTTGTCAGAACTTTCAATTTTAACCCTTCTCAGAACAGCTTTTACCCTTGCAACAAGCTCTTTGGGACTGAAAGGCTTAGTAATGTAGTCATCTGCTCCCATTTCAAATCCTGTAATTTTGTCAAACTCCTCCCCTTTTACTGTAACAATCACAACTCCTGTATTCTGAAACTTGGCGTTATCTCTTATAAATCTGCAGATTTCAAGTCCCTGAATCTTTGGTAACATAAGATCAAGTATTACAAGCTCATAAAAATTATGTTTCAATTTTTTTAAAGCATCCTCACCATCAAGGGCTATATCAACATCAAATTTTTCTTTCTTTAAACTGTAAGCAATGAGTTCGGCAATCTCTTTTTCATCCTCAACAATCAAAATCCTTTTACTCATGAATTGCCTTTTTTAAATCTTCCTCTTTAATTTCAAAATTTATCTTCATTCTGCCTATGTCCTCTGGAATAACTATCCTGATTTTGCCCTCTATATTCTTTTTATCAAGTAAAATTGTTTTAATCATCATTGAGGGATCAAAAAATGAGGGAATATCAACAGGAAGACCAAAATTTTTTATGGTTTCCCTTATTTTAAGAAAACTTTCTCTATTTAAAAAACCCAGTGAATTTGAAATTTTTGCCTCATTAACCATACCAATTGCAATTGCTTCACCATGAAGATATGTGCTGTAGCCTGTAATTGTCTCAATTGCATGACCTATTGTATGACCGTAGTTTAAAATAGACCTGAGAAAGCTTTCCTTTTCATCCCTTGAAACAACCTCTGCCTTTATCTCACAGGATCTTTTTATTATTGAGATGAGCAGTTCTTTGTCCTTTTTTAAGATCTTTTCCCTGTTTCCCACAAGGAAATCAAAAAAATCTTTATCCCATATGATTCCGTATTTTATAACCTCTGAGAGCCCTGAAATAAACTCTCTCTCTGGAAGACTATCAAGAGTTTCAACATCAATCCATACAAGCAGTGGCTGCCAGAATGTGCCTATCATGTTTTTACCAAGAGGATGATTAACTGCTGTTTTTCCACCAACTGAACTGTCAACCTGTGCAAGCAGTGTTGTTGGAATCTGAATATAAGCTATACCTCTCATATAAACTGATGCAACAAATCCTGTTATATCTCCTATGACACCACCACCAAGAGCAATAAGTGAGGAGCGTCTGTCAAAACCAAACTCAAGCATTTTTGTAAGTATATGATATGACCAGAAGTAATCCTTGTAAATTTCTCCGTCGGGGATAATGATTAAATATGGATCAAATCCTTCTTTTTTTAGAGAATTTAAAACTTTTTCACTGTAAAGTTCTGAAACTAAAGGATTTGTTACTATCCCTATTTTCTGACCCAGTGAAAACCTGAGAAGTCTTTCACCAATAAGATTTAAACTTCCCCTGCCAATTATAATCTCGTAGCTACGCTCTCCCAGTTCAACTCTTATTTTTTCCATAAACAAACCTCTCATATTCTTCAATAATTTTTTCTGCTACCTCTTCAGGGGTCAAGCCCTCTGTATTAATTAAAAAATGGGCATTCATGTATTTGTCCATCCTTTTCCTGAGAAGCTCTCTTATTTTTCCCTTTAAATCTTCAAACTGAAGAAGTGGTCTGTTGTTACTGTTTTTAACTCTTTCAAAAATTGTGTCTTCTGATGCAGTCAAACAGAATACGACCCCGGTGCTCTTAAGGGCATCCATATTTTCATCTCTCAAAACAGCTCCACCTCCTGTTGAAATAACCTGTCCTCTTTTTTTAGCTATCAATTTTATCATCTCTGCCTCAATCTCTCTGAACCTATTCTCACCAAATTTTTTAAAAATATCAGATATCTTCATTCCTTCTTTCTTCTCAATAATATCATCAACATCCACAAATTTAAAACCCAGTTTTTTTGCAAGAATCTTTCCAACAGATGTCTTACCTGTACCCATAAATCCTGTAAGAACGATATTTCTCCTCTTTTGCATGGTAAAATAAGCTATGCAATACTATTATACTAAACTAACTAAAAATATCCTAACCGCTTTTTTTCTCATATTTCTTGTATTGCCAGCATGTGCTAAAAAAGAAAAAGACTATTACAGGATTATAGAAATCCATGATGGTGATACAGTGAGCATTATCACTGACTCATTCTTTGGAATCGTTACAAAAGTTGAAAGGGTTCGTCTTACAGGAATTGATGCACCAGAGCTTGGTCAGGAACCGTGGGGAATAAAAGCCAAAAATCATTTAAGAAAGCTCATCAAAGACACCAGCTGGTATGTAAAAATAGAACTTGATGTTCAGCAAAGAGACAGATATGGCAGACTTCTTGCCTATTTATGGGATAAAAAGGGTAGAATGCTCAACTACATGATGGTAAGAGATGGATATGCAATAGTTTATACTGTGCCACCAAATGTTAAATATGTTGAATTGCTCACAGAAGCACAGAAACTTGCAAGACAGGAAAAAAAGGGAATATGGGGTAAAAATGCACTAATTGAGACTCCATCTGAATGGAGAAAGCAACATCCTCAAAATCGTGTAAGGCAAATTAAACCATAAATCTCTGTTTTTTCAAATAATTTTTAACCTCCTGACCCTCGCTTTCAAAACCTCTTTTACCCATTGCACCATATGTAAGTCTTTTGCCGAGTTCAACCCCGGGCTGATTAAATGGATTTATACCATAAAGAAGTCCTGTCATGCAGGTTGTTATCTGCAGGAACTGAAAGACCTGTCCAAGATTATAAGCATCAATTTTTGGAATAATGATTTTAAGATTTGGTTTTCTATTTGCTGTTAAAGCCATTTCTGTTGCAAGCTGTTCTGTATTCAGGAGTTCCTCAAGTGTGTGACCCCCTAAGAATCTCAGTCCCTCTATATCATGAAACTCTTCCGGAATCTCCTCCTGATATCCATGTCTTTCAATTGAAAGAAATAAAATAACTTTGTCTTCCGGCCCTTCCATCCATATCTGAAGCTGTGAATGCTGATCAGTTGTTCCTATGGATGGATAAGGAGTTGTTCCTTTGCCATCCTTGCCGAGACTTTCTGCCCACAGCTGACTGAACCATTCAGAAAGAGTTTTAAATCTGTCTGAGTATGGAAGAAAAACAACAATCTTTCTCTTTTTCATTGTATCCATAAGATAAAGCACAGATGAAAGAGTAGCTACAGGATTTTCATTAATATTTTCATTGAAAGCCATCTTGGAAATCTCTTTTGCTCCTCTCAGTAATTCTTCAGCCTTTACTCCTATTACCTCTGAGAGAAAAAGTCCAACTGGAGTTAAAACAGAATACCTCCCAACAATATTCTTTGGAATTGTAAGAGCTGGAATCCCATATTCCTGAGCTATTGTCCTCAGATTTCCCCTGTCAGGGTCTGTGGTAAAAACAAAATGCTCCCTTACATTAAGTTTTCTGTCTTTTATCATTCTCCAGAAAATTAAAAATGATGCAAGAGTCTCTGAAGTAGCTCCAGATTTTGAAATAACATTTACTACTGTTTTCTTAAGATCTATTACCTCTATTATATTTCTCAGGGTTACAGGATCAACATTGTCATAGATAAAAACTCTGGGCTTTTCTTTCAGATTATGCAGGGGACTCAATGCTTCAAGAATAACCTTTGGTCCAAGAGCACTACCTCCAATACCAAGAATTATAAAATAATCTTTTTCACGCACTTTCCTGACAATCTCTTTCAATTCATCCAGATTCTGATTGTGTAAATCAACAAAATCAAATTCTTTATACGGTTTCCTTGAAAAAATTGAAACAGCTCTGAGGGCATGACTCTGTATATCATCCAGTGATAAACCATTATGCCCTATTTCATCTGACAGAACATTAGAAAAATCAAGCCTTATCACCTTTGCCTCTCCTTTTTAGAAAAACAAGCAATTATAATAACCAGTACAACTGATAGAAAAACTATAAGTGCAAGAACCTTTGTAAGTTTAAATGCCATAACAACTAAAATAGCCAGAGCAAGTAAAAAATAAACTCTCCAGCTCAAAAGCTTTGCCTCCTTGCATGAAGGTATGCTTCTTTAACTGAAACAATCAGGATAACAACAAATCCTGTAAGTAATCCCGTGATATTAAACCATCCATGCATTGCAATAAACCAGAGAAACACAAAAATTGCACCGAGTTTAAGATAACTCAATCCAACAACAGCAAGCTGAAAAATTGGTTTGCCAAAAAACTTTTTAACAGCCCATGAAAGCTCTTTTATGCTCAGCCAGCTTATAAAACCGCCGATAATAACATTAAATGCAACAATCTTATTACCTGAGATAAGCCAGCTCAGTGCTGCAAGAGCTGGAACAAAAATTAAAGTCTGTTTATTTATCTTCTTCGCTACTGTCCTGTCCACTGGTTTTCTCCGCCTTTTTCACAAATCTGAATATCTCCCTTATCCCTGCAACAAAACCAGCCATAAGAAAAATTAAGGAAAAAAGGGGGAAACTGTGAATAAAACTGTCAATTAAATATCCGATAGCAATTCCGATAAGAACACATAAAACAAAGTTGATTCCGAGGACAGATGCCTCAAGGAGTCCTTTTATAAAAGGTTTTTTTGTCTTTTCTTCATTCACCAGCCAGCTCCACAATCTGATAATACAAAGTCTTTAACAAAAGTTGCAACTTCTTTGTAAAAATCCGTGTTTGCAGTTTCATATAATTCCTCACAGAATAAAGGAATCCATTCACAGAGTCTGCTTAAAAAATCAATCTCAAGATTCCTGAGATTCTGCTCAATCAAATAGCTCATAAAAAGCAGTTCCATTGATATATGATCAGGTGGAAGGTCAAACTCCTCCTCAATCGCAACACCAGCTGTCCAGTAAAAATGCTGAACATCACTCTGTCTGTAAAAAGACTCACAATTTGGAAGATTTCCTTCTGTAAAAAGATAGATAAAATCCTCACATATTTCTTCATAAGTATCCTTTATCTGAATGCCTGCGAATCTCTCAAATTCTTCAACAAGCTCAATATCGGGAATATTCATAAAAAGGTATGCAAAAAGCCTGTATGCTTCTGCTCTTTCCTGTTTGTCATCAGGATCAAAAAAAATCATAACTCTTTAAATGTTTTATATGCTAACCTAACTGTTTTTTCTATGTCACTGTCAGTGTGTGCCAGAGATATAAATCCAGCCTCAAACTGTGAGGGTGCAATGTATACTCCTCCTTTAAGCATCCCCATAAAAAATCTTTTAAACTTCTCAGTATCTGAATTTTTTGCAGTCTTTGCATCAACAACTTCCTTATCTGTAAAATATGTGCAGAAAATTGTTCCAGCTCTGTAAAATTTAACATTAACTGCTGCCCTGAAAGCAGCATCCTTAAGCCCTTCCTCAAGGTGATTCATTTTACTTTCAAGTTCTTTATATGTTTCAGGTCTTGAAAGAATTTTAAGTGTCTCAATCCCGGCTGTCATTGCAATCGGATTTCCTGAAAGCGTTCCTGCCTGATAAACTCCTCCTTCAGGTGAAACAAGACTCATTATCTCCTTTTTACCTCCGTAAGCACCAACAGGAAGACCCCCTCCTATAACCTTTCCAAGACATGTAAGATCAGGTTTAATTCTGTAAAACTGCTGTGCTCCTCCAAAAGAAACCCTGAATCCTGTCATGACCTCATCAAAAATCAAAACAATTCCGTATTTCTCAGTTTCCTTCCTCAATGTTTCAAGAAAATCCTCCCTGGGCAGGATGCATCCCATATTTCCCACAACTGGCTCAACTATAACACATGCTATATCCTTCCAGTGTTTCTTTACTGTGCTTTTAAATGTGGGTGTGTCATTGAATGGAAGAACAATTGTTTCTGAAATATATGAAAGAGGCACTCCAAGACTGTCAGGCACTCCAAATGTTGCTCCTCCAGAACCTGCAGAAACAAGCAATCCATCAACATGACCATGATAGCATCCTTCAAATTTTATCACCTTGTTCCTTTTTGTAAATCCCCTTGCCAGTCTTATAGCTGACATAGTTGCTTCTGTGCCTGAGTTAACCATTCTGAGCTTTTCTATTGATGGAAATGCTTTTTTTACCAGAGTTGCAAGCTCTATCTCAAGAGGAGTTGGTGCTCCATAGCTTGTGCCATTTTCCACAGCTTTTTTCAATGCTCTGACAACCTGTGGATGAGCGTGTCCCAGAATCAGAGGACCCCATGAAAGAACATAGTCTATATATTGATTCCCATCAACATCATAAATCTTTGATCCCTTTGCTTTGGCTATAAATAGAGGATTTCCACCAACTGCTTTAAATGCCCTTACAGGGCTGTTCACTCCACCTGGCATAAGTGAAACAGCTTTTTTATAAAGTCTGTGGGATTTTTCTGTTTTCATAATAACCTCCTGAATTATTTCAATAAAAATAACAGAAAAAAATACAAAATCGCAAATGTGTTATAATAATAAAATGTTAAAGAAAGCACTTGTTGTGGATGACAATGAATTTGTCAGGGAAACAATAAAGGAAATGCTTGAATTCTTCGGTTTTGATGTGGCTGTTACTGAAAGTGGAGAAGATGCTGTTAAGAAATATATCTCATCTGCAAAGTTAAATCAGCCATTTGATATAGTTTTTATAGACCTTGTACTTCCCGGGATGAATGGAAAAGAGGTTCTGAAGAAGCTTAAGGAGATTGATCCTGAGGTAAAGGCTGTTATATCAAGTGGATATCAAAACGATCCAGCAATCAGGGAATATGAGAGGCTGGGATTCAAAGGTTGTCTTAACAAACCCTATACACTTGATGAACTCAAAAAGATTTTGGAAAATCTTAATCTTGCATGAGGAGGGTCCAACATGGCAAGAATAGATGCCTTTTTCAAACTGATGCTTGAAAACAAAGCAAGTGATCTTCACCTTGTTGCGGGAAGCCAGCCAGTTTTAAGAATTCATGGAGAGCTTGTCAGGGTTCAGTATAAGGTTCTTGATAATGAAGAACTAAGAAAACTCCTTTATGAGATAACTCCAGAAGAAAAAATAAAAATTTTTGAAGAAACAGGAGATCTTGATTTTGCACATGAAATCCCGGGAGTTGCCCGTTTCCGTGTTAACTATTTCATGCACAAAGAAGGAATAGGTGCAGCATTCAGGCATATACCAAATGAGATAAAAACAATTGAACAGCTCGGCTTGCCTCAGGTTCTGAAAAACTTTGCAATGTTAAAAAATGGAATAGTCCTTGTTACAGGACCAACAGGTTCAGGAAAATCAACAACCCTTGCAGCAATCATTGATTATGCCAACACAAACAGAAAGGAAAGAATAATAACAATTGAAGATCCGATTGAGTTTGTTCATCCTAATAAAGGATGTGTTATTTCATACAGGGAGGTAGGAAGTCATACAGAATCATTTGCAAAAGCATTGAGAGCTGCCTTAAGAGAAGACCCTGACATTATTCTTGTTGGTGAGATGAGAGATATTGAAACAATTCAGCTTGCACTTGAAGCAGCTGCAACAGGCCATCTTGTTTTCAGCACGCTTCATACTTCATCAGCAATAAAAACAGTTGACAGAATTATAGATGTTTTTCCACATGAACAGCAGGCGCAGGTAAGAACCTCACTCAGTGAGTCTCTGAGAGCTGTTGTTGCTCAGACTCTTCTCAGAAAAGCGGATGGCAAGGGCAGGGTTGCTGCATGTGAGATTCTTATTAATACCTATGCAGTTTCAAATTTAATAAGAGAGGGTAAAACGCATCAGATACTTTCAATAATGCAAACGAGTAAAAAAATAGGAATGCAGACAATGGATGATACCCTGCTACAGCTTCTTCAGGAAGGAAAAATAACAGCAGAGGATGCTTATGAGAGGGCAACAGACAAACAGAAGTTTGCAAAATTTCTTAAAGAATTACCGCAGGAAGCTGCTGTATGAGAAAACAGGAACTTGATTTCATCCTTGATAGAATCTGTGATGCTTATCCTGATTTATCAGATATTGTTTTTACTGTTGGAAGACCATTTCAGGCACTTCACTGGGGTGAGTTAAAACCTGTTCATCTCAAAGAAGTTCCTGTTGATGTTCTTATCCCCTTTCATACAGAAACAATATCTTTATTATTAATGAACAATCAGCGTAGACTTGTAGAAAATCTTATAAAAGATGGTTACTGTGACACAAGTTACAGCATACAAAAAGCAAGATTCAGGGTAAATATTTTTTCCCAGAGAGGAAACTACTCAATAGTTATGAGAAAGCTTCCGATGAAGATACCAACAGTTGAGGAACTCAATCTCCCTCCAATTGTTAAGGAAATAGCAAAGGAAAGGAACGGGCTTGTTCTTGTCACAGGTGCAACAGGCTCTGGCAAATCCTCCACTCTTGCAGCAATACTGAATATCATAAATGAGACAAGAGCATGCCATGTAATAACACTTGAAGATCCTGTTGAGTTTGTTCATTCCCATAAAAAAGCCACATTTAATCAAAGGGAACTCGGAATAGACTTTCCAAATTTTGCAGATGGTCTGAGAGCGGCATTAAGGCAGGCTCCGCATGTAATACTTGTTGGAGAAATCAGAGACAGAGAAACTCTTGAGATAGCGATGATGGCAGCAGAAACAGGACATCTTGTGCTTAGTACACTGCATACAACAGATGCTGGACAGACAATAGGAAGAATGATAGGAATGTTTCCACCAGAGGATGAAAGCTATATAAGATTGAGAGTTGCCGATACACTGAAGTGGGTTTTAAGCCAGAGGCTTCTTCCAAGAACTGACAAGGGAAGGATTGCAGCAACGGAAATAATGAGAAATACTCTCAGGATAAGAGAGTTAATCATAACTGGTGAGAGTCCTGATAAAAGCTTTTATGATGTTATAGAAACTTCACAGGCTCAGGGCATGCATACATTTGACCAAGCAATACTTAAGCTTTATACAGAGGGTATTATCACTGAGGAAACAGCTATTGCATTTGCTTCAAGAAGATCTAAAGTAATTATGGAGATAGACAGAATAAAGTCTCAGAGAGGAGAAAAAACAACGGACATAGAGGGTTTAAAGCTTGATATTGATTATCCTAAAAGAACAAAATAATGCCAAAAGCAGTTATATGTGAAAATAACACAGATATTCAGAAAGCTCTATCTGATTACCTAAAATCAGTGGGATTTGAATGTCTTACTCCTTCAGGTATTGAAGAAGCAATCTCCATGAGCAATCTTGAAGATGTTTCTTTAGTTGTTGTGAATGAAGAATACTCTAAATTAATCAATGAAATCTCATCCCTGCCAATGTATCGCAGAAGAGACATTATTCTGATTTTAATAAACAGCTCAATTCCAACAATGGACAGGCTTTCTGCATTTGCACTGGGAGTGAATGCTATTATAAACATAAAAGACCTGAATAATTTCCCCGCTTTTTTTAAAAGAACATATAATGAATATCAGAAAAACTACAAAATCTTCAGGGAACTTCTTGTAAAATAGCTTCTCTGCCTTATAACTTCATAAACAAAAAGAGCAGTTGCCACAGAAACATTTAATGAATTAACCATGCCCTTCATCGGAATACTTACAACCTCTTCACAGAGAGAAAGAACACTCTGTCTTATTCCTCCTCCTTCAGAGCCTGTTATTAAGGCAACTGGTTGAGTCAGGTCAGTTTCCCACAGTAAGTTTTTACCTTTAGCCTCAGCACCAATAATTTTAATGTTATTGTCCTTCAGTGCCCTGATTGCATATTTAATATTGTTAATCTCAACAAGATTGACATGCCACACAGCACCTGATGAAGCCTTCCAGACAGAGGGAACAACTCCTGCAGAGCGTCTTTTTTGATATATTACAGCATGAACTCCTGCAGCATCAGCTGTTCTCAGAATTGCACCAAAGTTTTGAGGATCTTCAATAAGGTCAAGAATTAAAAAAAATGCTGGCTCATTTCTTTTGTCAGGAATGCTTAAAGCCTCTTGAAGATTTATTGTTTTTTTTGGTTTTACTTTAGCCAGAACTCCCTGATGCACTCCTTTCGCAATATTTTCAATGAATGAATCATCAACAATCTTTACAGGAATGGAGTTTTCATCTGCAAGAGCCATAATATTTTTAAGCCCTGAAACCCTCTTTTTTGATATATATATTTCTTTCAGAGCGTCCTTTACTTTGAAAGCTTCCTGAACTGGATTTATACCATAAATATAAATCAACCTATCTTTACCTTCCATATTGTCCTGTCAGGTTTATCCTCAAGAATTATTCCTTTTTTAAGAAGCTCTGCCCTGATACTGTCAGCTTTCTGCCAGTCCCTGTTTTTTCTTGCCAGAGCTCTCTCAGCAATGAGTCTTTCAATATCTTCTTCGCTGAGTTCTATTTTCTTTATCTTAAGAAGCCCCCTGTACCACTCAATTGGTTGTCTTTGAAAAAGATTAAAAACCTTACCAATTCGCCTCAGTTCTTCCTCTGCTTTCTTTAAAAAGGCTATATCCTTTTGTTCTGATGGTTTTCTATCCATAAATCTGTTAATCTCCTTTATAAACTCAAAAATAACACCAAGAGCTCTGGCTGTATTGAAGTCTTCATCCATAGCCTGCTCAAACTCCATTTTAAGAGATTCAATAAGTGATTGTGTCTCTGAAAATACTTCAGTTTTTTTATCTTTATCTATGCAGGATGAAACCAAGTCTTCAATTCTCATAAAGGTGCTGTAAACTCTGTCCAGAGTTGCCTCAGCCTCTTTTATGTATTCATCAGCAAACTCCACAGGACTTCTGTAATGACTTGAAAGAAGAAAAAGCCTCAATGCTTCTGCATCATAAAGTTCAAGCAAATCCCTTATATTTAAAACATTCCCGAGAGATTTTGACATCTTCTCCTTATTTATTGTTACAAATCCATTATGAATCCAGTATTTTGCAAAAGGCTTCCCTGTATATGCCTCTGACTGAGCAACCTCATTTTCATGATGGGGAAAGATTAAATCAGCGCCTCCTCCATGAATATCAAGGGTTTCACCGATGTGTTTCAGGCTCATAGCAGAACATTCAATATGCCACCCAGGTCTGCCTTTACCCCATGGAGAATCCCACCACGGCTCACCAGGCTTTGATGCCTTCCATAGGGCGAAATCAAGAGGATTTCTCTTTCTTTCATCAACCTCAATTCTTGCTCCTGCAGACAGTTCCTCAATATTTTTCTTTGAAAGTTTTCCATAACCTGAAAATTTTTCAACTGAGAAGTAAACACTGCTTGCATCATTTTCTTTTATTTCATAAGCATATCCTTTTTCAATTAAACCCTGAATTATTTTTATCATTTCCTCAATATGCTCTGTTGCCTTTGGCTCAACATCAGCTCTCATAACTCCAAGCCTGTCCATGTCAATGTAATACTCCTCTGTATATTTCCTCGCTATCTCATTCCACGGAATTCCTTCCTTTCGTGCCCTGTTAATTATTTTGTCATCAATATCTGTAAAATTTCTTATAAATTTAACCTCATAGCCCTTATACCTGAGGTATCTAACAATAACATCAAACACAACAGCGCTTCTTGCATGACCAATATGGCAGAGGTCATAAACTGTGACCCCGCATACATACATACCAACTTTCATGTCATTGACTGGCTCAAAATCTTCAACTCTGCCACTTAGTGTGTTAAAAACTTTCATCATACCTCCCCCAAGCAGTTTAGAGTATTTTATAATTAATCATGGGAATTTGCAAAATCTGTAACACTGAATCTTCTTATATTTCAAGCCCTCTAAGTATCTGTTTGCAGTGTATCAGAAAGAATCCTTCTGAAAGTATTGCTGTAGCAATGCAAACTCATGAAAAAAGCAGAACTGCTTATGGACTGCCACCTTTCCCTCCCGGAGCAGAAACAGGAATTCAATGCAAAATATGCGTTAATGAATGCAGAATTCCTGAAGGACATTACGGTTACTGCGGATTAAGGAAGAATGAAGCGGGAAAGTTAATAACACCTGCTTACAATCAGGGTAAACTCAGCTGGTATCTTGATCCTCTGCCAACAAACTGTGTTGCAGACTGGGTATGTCCTGCAGGCACTGGTTCAGGTTATCCAGATTTTGCATACACTCCTGGACCTGAATACGGTTATTACAATCTTGCAGTATTCTTCCATGCCTGCTCCTTCAATTGTCTTTACTGTCAGAACTGGCATTTTAAAGAAGAAACATTTAAACCAAAATCAGAAACAGTTGACAATTTATTGAAAAGTCTCACTCCATCTGTTTCATGTATATGCTACTTTGGAGGAGACCCTTCTGCTCAGATAATATTCGGGCTTCATGCATCAAAAAAAGCTTTAAAAGAAAAAAAAGGGAAAATAATGAGAATTTGCTGGGAAACAAATGGCTCTGTGAACAGAGCATATCTTGCAAAAATGATTGAACTCAGCCTTATCTCAGGAGGATGTATAAAGTTTGACATCAAAGCATGGGATGAAAATCTTCATATAGTTCTGACAGGAGTGTCAAACAAAAGAACTCTTGAAAACTTTGAGTTTGCATCAAAATACATATCAAAAAGACCTCTGCCCCCGCTTCTTGTTGCAAGCACCCTTCTTGTTCCAGGATATATTGATGTTAAGGAAGTTGAAGGTATAGCAAAATTTATTGCTTCACTCAATTCTGAAATTCCATACAGGCTTCTTGCCTTTTATCCTCATTTTTACATGAATGATCTTCCGCTAACATCAAAAAAACTTGCCTATGACTGTTATTCTGTAGCTAAGGATGCGGGATTAAGAAATGTTTCAATCGGGAATATTCATTTACTCAGATAGTCATTCAAATCTTTCAGAGTCTGTATGGGGGAGAAAGAGTGCGGAAACATATTCATCCATGAACATTTTTGAACGCGACAGATCAATGTATGTCATTCTATCTGCAATGCTTTCAGCTTCCTCTCTCAATTCAGTGCTTAAAAGAGTTAAAACTGCGCCTGACAGGGAAGCGTTTCCTATAAAACTGAATTTATCCTCTAAAAGATTTGGCAACATACCAATTCTTATAGCTTTCTTCACATTCAAAAATTCTCCAAAGCCTCCTGCAATATATACTTTTTTTATGTCTTTTTCTTTAATTCCCACTTCGTTTAAAAGAGTTGAGATTCCAGCGTAAATCGCTGCTTTTGCACGGATAATGTTATCAATGTCTGATTGACAGATGTAACAGTTTTCAGTAATAAAAAACGCTGTCTCATAATCAATAGTTTTTATCCATCTGGAGCTTTCCATGAGAAGTTTTCCCTTTCTGTCAATAACCCCGCTTGAGAAAAGTTCTGAGACAATATCTATCATTCCTGAGCCACATATTCCGGCTGGTTTTGTCTCTCCAATTACCTTTATCTCAAATTTATCAGTTTCTGCGTTATAGCTGAATGCTTCCAAAGCTCCGGCTGTAGCTCTCATCCCGCATTTTATTCCACTTCCTTCAAAGCAGGGTCCAGCTGATGTTGATGCTGTAACAAGCCATTCCCTATTTCCAATAACAATCTCTCCATTTGTGCCAATATCTATAAATAAAGAAAGCTCATCATTCATATACATTCCTGATGCAAGAACACCTCCTACAATATCACCTCCAACATAACCTGCAACTGATGGCAGTGTATATACTGGTATCTCGGGCTCTGAAAGAAGTTCTGCATCTGATGCTTTCCATAAAGGATAGTGATTAATTGCAGGAGTATAAGGTTCATGTCTTATGTATTCAGGATTTATTCCCCAGAAAATGTGCATCATTGTTGTATTTCCTGCAAGACTGAAATAAAAAATTTTACAATTTTTATGCCTTTTAGAAATTGCATTAATGAGTGCATTTACATCATCAACAACGCATTTTCTTAAAATTTTAAGCCCTTCAGGATTCTCTGATGCATAAATAATTCTTGTAATTACATCATCTCCGTATGCAATCTGGGAGTTATAACATGTTGTTGTTCCAGCTATTCTGCCATTTTCAAGATCAACCAGTGCACAGGCAATTGTTGTTGTTCCAATATCAATGGCAGCACCGTAAAGAATTGAATCTGTAAAATCAACAACTTCACCATCTGCCACAGTAACTGCTGTCTGCCATTTTTTATTCCTTAAAATCTCTGGTAATTCTGTAATAAGCCTCCTTGATATTGAAACTTTTCCAAGTACCTGTTTTATTCTTTCAAAGTCAGCCTGAGAATCCTCAATTGATGGCTGTCTCAGTTTTAGATGAATTTTTTTAACTGAAGGATTTAATTGTTTTTCTTTAAAATGCTTCTCAATAATATCAGTGTATGCTTTTGAAATTCTTTCTGAAACAGTAATTAACTTTTCAGGAATCTCAATAAAAATGTCACTCTCAGGATAGCTCTGACATGCAAGAACATAACCTTTAGCCCTTTCCTGCTCTGTGATTGAGAAGAATACCTCTGTTTTTATCTTTCCTTCAATGACTCTGATTTTACATCTTCCACAAACTCCCTTACCACCGCAGGATGCTTGAAGATATATTCCAGAGTTCTGAAGGCTTTCCAGAATGCTCTCACCATGAGAATATAAAGTTTCACCATGATTTGTCCTTATTTTAAACATGATTTAAAATTATAGCATGAAAGCTCTCATTTATCGGATGGGAGGGCTCGGTGACAGCCTTCTTGTATATCCTGTAATTGAAATACTCAAAAAAAAGGGATATAAGGTGACTGTCTGGGGGAATCCTGAGTATTTCAGACTTGCTCAGATAGCTGGCTACTGTGATACTGCCATCTTTTATCAACCCGGGGAAAATTTTGATCTGAAAATATTTTTTACTAAAAATAAAGAATTTTTTGAACAAGATAAAAATTCAGTTTTTGTTGATCCTGTGGTTCAGGAAAAAATCTGGATTGTGAAACACTATCTTAAAAGCCTTAAATTTGAAAATGAAATATTTTCACAAACACTGACTCTCGGGTTTTCAGAACAAAAGTGTGCTAATCTGTGCATTATTCATCCAGGAAGTGGTTCAAAAAGGAAAAATCCTGAGATAAATTTTTTCTATGAGGCTGAAAAGATTATTAAAAGCTATGGTTTCAATACCTTATACTTAATAGGACCTGCAGAGAAAGAGTTTTCAAAATTTTTTAAAAACTCAGTTTATTTTCAGGATCCTGTTGAAATAGCAAAAACCATTCTCAAAGCATCCCTTTACATAGGCTCTGACAGTGGAGTAAGTCATCTCAGCAGTTACCTCGGAGTTCCTTCAATAGTAATCTTTGGACCAACAGATCCGTCAGTCTGGCATCCAGTTGGTGAAAAGCTCTGGATACTGAGGAATAATAGCTGTCCTCCCTGTTTTCCTGATGTCTGTCCTGAAAGAAGGTGTCTACAAAAAGATTATTTAATTACTGAACTAAGGCAAATTTTAAAAAATTTAGGTTACAGGCATTATCTCAATGATTCTTTCAATTATCCTTGAAAAAGCCTTTGAGGTTTCGCTTTCTGGACAGCTAATTATAAGTGGCTTGCCTTCGTCTCCTGCCTGAACTATAGCTGTATCAATTGGTATCTTGCCAAGAAATGGCACATTGTATTCCTCTGCAAGCTTTTCAGCTCCTCCTGTTTTAAATATATCAACAGTATTTCCACAGTGAGGGCATACAAAACCGCTCATATTTTCAATTATTCCAAGTATTGGGACTTTATAATCCGTACAGAATTTAATTGCTCTTCTGACATCTGCAAGGGCAACATCCTGAGGTGTTGAAACAATAATAGCTGAATCAACCCTGTCTAAAAGCTGAATAATTGACAGTATCTCATCTCCTGTGCCCGGGGGTGAGTCAACAATAAGGTAGTCAGTTTCTCCCCAGCGAACATCACACAAAAACTGTTCTATCATTCTGTGTTTCAGAGGCCCCCTCCATGCAACAGGAGTATCTTTATTTTCAAGGAAAAACCCTATTGATATTGTCTGTAAATTGTCATAAATTTTTAATGGGAAAATTCCCATGTCAGTGACCAGAGGAGTAATTCCCTGAAGTCCCAACATATTTGGAATATTGGGTCCGTGAATATCAATATCAAGAAGTCCAACTTTATAACCTTTTCTGGAAAGTCCCACAGCCACATTTGTTGAAACAGTGCTTTTACCAACTCCTCCTTTACCTGAAAGCACAACAATTTTTCTTTTAATGAGTGAAACTGTTAATTTTATTGAAAGCTCCTTTCTGATTTCCTGCCTTTCATCACATGAGGTACATTTCTGTTTTTCCTCTGCCACCTTTAACCTCCTCATTTTTTATTTATATTTTAGTGAATTTTTATATATTTATCAAATGTTTTGAATGCTATTGACAAAAATGGGAGGAGCTTTTATCTCCTCCCATACAGATGTGCCAGATTCAGCCATATACATTCATAAATAGGCATACCATATTCCAGTATATCTTTTGCTTCTTGATGTTTTCTTTCGTTCCATAGATACTCCACATTTAGGACATCTTTCCTCAAAGCAGGGTACACCTCTTCTGTGCGGTATCATTGTTCCACAGTTATAGCATATGCATTCACTGACAGAACCAATTCTTCTACGTTTCCTCCTCACTCCTGAACACTGTCCTTTACCTCTGCCTTGTTTACATTCATGCTGCATTTTTTTCTCCTAACTGCCAAAAACTGCTGGAGGTGCATAGGGATGACTTCCTTCAATAACTTCCACACCAGCCTTTTCCTTAACTGCTGCGACAATATCATCTTTTCTTGAACAAAACTTCATTATGCATGTTCCAATATGAACTGCATCAACATTTTCCTTAAGAGCACTGAGATGCATTTTTAAAAGTGCAAGACTGCATATAACTCTTGTTTTATTACCCTCGCAACCACCGCAGTTCATTATTCCAACAATTGCAGCATCATCATTTTTATAACGTTCAAATTCTCCTTCTTTACGACTGAAAGCAACAAGACATTTTGCATCACCCGGGCAAAGATTCTGGTCACTGATCATTGTACATTTAAGAATTACAATCTTTTTCATGCCTGCCCTCCTGTTTAAAGATTTTATTTTCATACTAATGAAAATCATTCTCAATTGTCAAGAAAATTTTTAATATTTGTTTAAAAAAAGGACTATGCGTTATAATGAAAAAAAATTATTGAAAAGGAGTTTTCATGCCATTTGGAGGATGGGGCTGCAGGGGGCTTTTTAAAGAGTGCGGGCTGAAATGGACACAGACAAGGCAGGCAATAATTGATATTCTCACATCCAAAAGGGGGCATCTAAGTGCTGAGGAAATCTTTCTTGAAGTAAGGAAAAGGCTTCCTGGAATAGGTCTTGCAACTGTTTACAGAACCCTTGAAATTCTCACACATCTCGGTATTGTAAGGGAGTTTGACTTTAAGGATGGCAGGGCACGTTATGAATTCATCGGAATTAAAAAAGGGATTGAGCATTATCATCTTGTCTGCAGAATCTGTGGCAGAATAATTGATTATGAAATAGAATCTGAAAAGGAAACCGATCCAATTAAAGAATTCAAAAATTTTCTATCTGAAAAATTTAAATTTTCAATAGAACGATCAGATATACAGTTTTTCGGACTCTGTGAAAGATGCAAGGCTCTGTCCGAAAAATAAAGGGTTTTACCTAAAAATAAAAGCAGAAATGGCTGATCCCACAACTACAACATAAAAAATGCTGATTCTTTTAAAAAGACAGAAAAAACTTATTAAAGCCATTATCAGTTTTACCCAGTCCCAGCTTACAGCTTGTGTAAACTTTAAGGTGGCAAAAAGCAGAAGCGCTGAGAAGGATGCAAGAAGTCCTTTTTTGGACCTGATAAATATTTTTGAATTCTTTATTCTATCTGAAGCCTCATAAACAGATGCCATTATTAAAAAAGAAGGAGTAAAGACAGAGACAGTTGCAACTATAGCACCCTGTATACCCTTAAGAAGATATCCAACAAATGTTGCTGTTATTACAATCGGTCCAGGGGTTATCTGTCCGAGTGCTATTCCATTCATGAATGCTTCTGCATCAATCCATCTGAACCTCTCCACAACTTCATGCAACATCAATGGCACAGATGCGTAACCACCTCCAAATGCAAAAAGGTCTATCTTCATCATAACAACTGCAAGATTAAAAAGAGTCCTATCAAAAATAAAAAGCAGGAATAAACATGAAATGACAGTTATAAAAAGAATGGCAAGACCTGAAAAGTTAACAGGCTTTGAGCTTTTTCCCTTTATTGACTCGTCTCTGAAAATTAACTGTGAAACAAGAAAGCAAAATATTATGATCAGAAATGGATTGAGCCCTAAAATAAAAAGAAAAAAGGAAACAAGGGCAATGAAAATTTCACCCTTTGACTTTATTGGTTTTGCAAAGCTTATTAATGCATTGGCAACAATTGCTACAACTATAACCTGCAAGCCTGTGAAAACAGAAATAATATGTGAAACTGAATAAGTCTTCACATACAAAGCAGACAACAAAAGCATAATTATAAATGCTGGCAAACCAAATCCAGTAAAGCTTGCCATTCCTCCAGGAATTCCCCCTTTTTTCAGCCCCACATAGGCTGCAACCTGTATTGCAGTTGCACCGGGAATTGCCTGAGCAAGAGCAACTCCTTCCTGAAATGTTTTCTCATCAACCCATTGTTTTTTTTCAACAGTAAATTCCTTAATGTAGGCAACCATAGCTGGTCCACCAAATGCTGTGAACCCAAGTTTAAGAAAAGAAAGAAAGAGAGTTATTATCAAGATTCTATCCTACCAGCCCATTCAGCTTAATTTTTTAACGGCAGTGTCCTGCAGCTGTTCCTGATAGAGCACCATTTCCATAAGTACCTGTTCCTGCACCTTTCATATTAACCTGACCATTGTAGGAGCCACCACTAAGAGTGATAGGATATGCAGTATCATTAGCTATAGTTGCTGCCCATTTATTATCTGACCAGTATGTAGGAGTAAAATTAATGGAACCTGCGCTTCCTGTAAGGGTAATGGATAAGTTTAATTCAGGTGTGCCTGAGTATGTACCGCTCACATTTGAAGTTGCCCACAGCAGTGGCCTCTGTCCTGACTGGGTTGAGAAGAAAACAACATTATTCATATTTACTGTTAGATTGTTTCCTGAACCACTAAAGCTTGCTCTTCCAACCTCAACAACAGGAATATTGAGTTTTCTCAGTTTTTCCTGCTCATCAGTAAATCCTGTTCCTGAGGTATTGCAAGTTCCATTTGGACATGCCATGTTTAAAAATTTTGCTGTCTCAAGAGCTGCGCCGACTGTAACAGTCTGCCAGTATTTATTACTTGGATCAAAGGTTCCAACTGTCTCACCAACAAATATTCCTGTTACAGGTGTAGAAGGATTTAAATCTACATAGTATCCGTAGGTTTTACCCTTTATTACATTTTGAACATCTCCATCATTTCCCCAAGGATTGTTATTCTGTGTGATTGCGCCGAAATAAAAATTGTTATCTGTAGGATTATAGTTGTAGGAAATATACCAGGATGAAGTAGGAGCAGTACTGTAATCTCCGCCTGTTCCAATGAAGCCCACACCAAAATTGCGGGAACTATCAAAAATAAAAGAACTCTCTTTATTGCTTAAAATAATACCCTCAGGAGAGGCTCCATCACTACTAAAATATGCAGTATCTAAACCAACTGTAGTTGGTGAAATTGTTCCAGTATCAAGTGTTACCGCTTTTACAGTATTTTCTCCTTCCATGAAGAACCTTTTTTCAAGCTGTAAGACATTTGGCGTCCCATCATCTGAGAGATTTCCAATGAAAATTCCCTTGTTTGTACCATCCTGATAAACTCCTGCAATATAGGCATTTATATTGTATTTACCATCTGTTCTCTGAGCAGCCCTACCTGCCATGAAGCTGTCATAGGCTATTCCAGAAAGGCATGAATAGCAATCAGGTGAAGCATAATAAACGTATCCTTTCCCCTGAGAAAAATCAATCCCGCTGTCAAATTTACCAATAGCATAAAGGCTTGCCAAAGATTTGCTCCAGAATTCATCTCCTCCAAGATACCCATGCATTTTTACATCGTTTAACAAGGAAAAATTGTTTTGATAAATCTTTGTATCATTTGTACCTGAATCAGAATAACTCAAATGTTTAAGCTCTAATACAGGATAGTAATCACCAACTACAACTCCAACCCAGTTATTTGAATTAAACTGCCCAAGCATATCACCTTCTATATAGCCATAATGGGTTGGAGTCATAAATTTACCAGAAAATTCTCCGTACATTTTCCCATTTGATATAGTGGTATTGTTAAGATTTCCAACCCAGAAATCTGGTGTGCTGGAAGAAGCATCTCTATTATCCCAAGATTCTCCACCAAATTCAATCACAAATCCTGTTGGAGAGGTTGCAGAATGACTACCTCCCATTTCTATCCCAAAAACTCCCCATGGTTCAATTTCGCTTCCTTTTTGAAGTGATAGAGTTTTGGAACTAATAGAACCTTCAGATGTGGTGAATATATCCTGCTGTGATATATTTGATGTTCCACTTCCCCCTGTGAAATATCCCTGATAACTGCCTTGAATATAATCACTCCATGTATTCATTGTTGAATAATTCGTTGTTTTCTTTTTGAATGTAAGGGTGGGTTCAATATCAATAATATGTATTTCCTCATATAAATTCTGATTTGCTCCATATGGCGAACCTTTAATAATTCCTGCAGAACCATCAGAACCTATGTATAGCCCATAAATAGCATAATTCTGGTATAAGCCTTCGCCAATTCCACCTGCATAACCTTTAAGTTTTAAACTGCTTCCAGAATTCTCTTGAAAGCTACCCCATACCATTGATGGGTCCTGCGTGACAGAAGGGATATAACCAATACCGTAATTTTCTGTGTTGTATGTTACTGTTTCATTTATGCTTGATGGTAAAATCAACCCTCCTGTTCTTCCAATGAAAACTGTGGACTGCTGTACTCCTGGAATTTCATTTATTTTAGTTCCATCATAATAATGGTGGTATCCTGTAAATTTAGCAGATAAATTGAGCCCCTTTACCTGTATCCATGGCTCTGTGGTTAATGATTTTATACCTCCAGATTCCAGAGTTATTGAAGAATTACCGCTTCCTGTAAAAAGATAATAGGGGGTAAGGAGCCTGAAATATGAAGAAGAGGCAGGTCCTTTTAAGAGCCAGTATCCATTTGAGCTATCACCTCCTCCTGCCTTAAAGGTAGAGGAAAAAGAAACAGGAGTTGAAACAGTGAGTTTAGCCACTCCTTTATTAATTGATAGTGCTCCAGCAACAGAACCACTGATTGAACTACTTACTTGAGTATCGGTTACAATATTTCCTGAAATAGTGCCTGATTTTGGATAAATCGTTGAGGAAGTCCATGCTTTTGTATGCCCATAAATGTCTGTTGCCTCTATCTCAACCTGATAATTCCAACCTAAATAAACAGGCACTGAAACATAAACAGGATTTTGCCCTGCTGTATTTACAGTTGTCCATTCACTGTAAGAACCATCCTGCTTTACCCTATATCTAACAACTATATTTCTATTTGCTTCTACTTTATAACTTAATTTAGCCTCTGTCATACTACCTGCAGGTTCAATGCTCTGGAGAGTTACATCCATGTTTAAAAAGGATGTAGTTTCTGTTTTTTCTGTAATAGGTGGAGTTTTTTCAATGATGGTCTTTGTAATTGTTTCTTTTGGAGGCTCTGCAGGTGGTTTTTCAGGAATGACTATTACAGTTTCCTTTAAGGGTGCCTCTGCTTTTGGTGCTTCTTCTTTACCTGCAACAACCTCCCGCTGTTCCCTCTCTATCTCTTTTGGTGTAAGCTTTCTTGGAGGCATAGGTGGTGCCTGTTCTCTTATTACTGTCATCTGTCCAGCAGACACCTCCACAACTCTTTCTGGAAACTGAGGATTATAGCAATAAACCTTTCCTGTAATAACTGTTACTGTTGAATATGCAGGATAATGGGCAACCATGTAGCTTGTTCCTCTTACTCCAGCAACTGCTATTGGTGTTTTTATCTCAAATCTGTTTGCCTTAGGTGCTTTCCTTATTTTTTCTGTGCTTTCTTCTGAAACATAGGCAGCAACCTTTCCTCTTGGAACATCAATTGATGCTCTCAGAGTCTCAGCATCTGTAAAATACTCACTTATGTCAACTCTACTTCTTGGAGCTACTCTTACAACTGTGCCATCCTTAAAGGTTATCTCTGCCTTTGAGTCTGTCTTTGTCCTTATTATGTCCTTTAAATAAACTGGAAGATTCACCTTTGCTACAATTGCTGGCAATTTTCCCTCTTTTAAAACATCAACCTTACCCTGTAAGGCTGTTATTTTGCCAACTTCCTGTGCTAAAGCATAGCCTGACATGAAAATAATAAGAAAAATTATGGAAATTAAGCCAAAAAACCTTTCTTTTATTTTCATTTTATGCCTCCTTAAAAGCTAAGACTTAATTCAATTGTGTAGATGTTTCTCTTGTAATCATAAATTGCAAAGTTTGAGTCAGCTCTTAAGTGATAGTAGTTTATGTTTGTCTTTAGTGCTTTTGTTATATCAAAAATAAATCCTGCTGTAACTGAATAAAGCCTGTCTTTTCTCTTTGAAGGTGTGTCAGGATATCCTTTTACTCCTGCACCACTAAGTGTGTGAATATTTTTGTAATTCTGCCATGTATGGTCTCCTGCTATCTGAAAGCTTAATTTCTCAGTTAAAGGATATATGGCTCCAAGAGAAACTCTGTGGGATTGACTGTCCCAGTTTTTCCCTTCTGTATCATCAATTGTATAATCATATCTTGCATATAAAACTCCCTTTTCTTTAAAAGGATAAAAATATCCAGCTCCAATAAAATAGGAGTTGCTGTCTCTGTCTTCATCAGGGTCAAATCCTGTAAAGTACTTAAGCATGTCTCTCTTAGAGTATCCTGCTGAAAACTGTCCAATATGTCCTTGAGTTATCTCAAATGTAAGTGTTGGATTTATTGATAAAAGCCCCATGTATTCTCTCTCATTAAGCCACATGTGAGAGTAACTCAGAGGCAGTGTTATAAATCCATTTTTAAAATTATATCCAGGAGTAAGAGTAATACTGCTTAAGACTGTATCATATTTGTATGAGTGAAAGTAGTTTTTTGTGGAGATACTCAGGTCTCCTGTGAAAAACAGTCTTCCAGATTGAATTGGTCTATAACTTAACTTAAATGTTGTAAGGATGTCAGAGTCTCTTTTACCTGAAATCTCATCAACTGCTGAAACTCCTATCAAAGTTGTTGGTTTTGATACAACATTGTCATCATACTGGTAAGCCATGCTCAATGTTATAGCCCATTCCTTATATAGAGTTTTCAATGTATTTAAATAGTCAGAGGCAAACTCTGCTATGTCTGTTTTTGGCTCTATTTTTATGAGGCTTTCAAGGGTTTTCAGTGCTTCTTTAGGTCTTTTCTCTGCTGTATAGGTCATTGCTATCTGTAAATCTGCTGCCTGTGTGAGTGCTGGATCAAGGGATTTTGCTCTTTCAAAGGAGCTTCTTGCTTCATCATATCTTGCCATTTTTGAAAGAACCAATCCCTTAAGAAATGATATTTTTGATGGCATTATGAACTGTGCTTCTGCATCCTTTATCCAGAACATTGCCTCATTCAGTTCATTAAGAAAGTAAAGAACTTCTATAATTTCTGGATAGGCATCATTTATTTTTGGTATGCCTTTTAAGGCTTCTTTTAAGTATTGTTCTGCCTTTCTGTACTGTCCTGTCTGTTTATATGTAAGTCCAAGATAAAAACTTAAAAGTGTTGAAGGCTGTCTTTTGTAAGCTTCCTTGAAAATCTCCAGTGCTTCCTCAAAATTTTCTGCTCTGTACTGCTCAATGCCTTTTTGAAGAAGATCTTTAGCATTGACTGAAACTGAAAAAAATATGAAAATCAGTGTTATCAGGATATTAGGAACAATCTGCCTTCTCTGAAAAAACATGAGAAATTTTATAAAAATTTTTTTAAAAAATCAAGAATTTTTTGAATAAAAATATCAAATTCTTACAGGAATTCCCTTCTGTCTTAAGAATTCTTTTGCTTCCCTTATTGAATATTCCCTGAAATGAAATATTGATGCTGCTAAAGCTGCATCTGCTTTAGCATAGGCAAAGGCTTCGTAAAGATGTTCAAGTGTTCCTGCTCCACCAGAAGCAATAACAGGAATAGAAACAGCTTCTGAAATAGTCCTTGTAAGTTCTATATCATAACCTTCCTTTGTCCCATCTCTGTCCATGCTTGTAAGAAGTATCTCTCCTGCACCAAATTCTTCCATTTTTTTAGCCCACTGAATTGCATCTATAGGTCTCATGAGTCTTCCACCATGTGTTGATAAAACAAACCTTGAATTTTCATTATAAAGAACCTCCTTCATTTCACTGTGAGCAAACCAGTTTTCAGGTGGATAGGATTTAGGGTTAAAGTTTTTATTAACTCTTTTTGCATCTATTGCTATTACTATACATTGTGAACCAAATCTGCTTGATGCTTTTTGAATAAAATAAGGGTCTTTAACAGCTGTTGTATTTATTGAAACTTTATCTGCTCCTGCA
>Ga0078972_1005342_pt1 | contig 32812 bp, 25 predicted proteins | sample YelNatPaOPGAMG01_FD_67568 | JGI IMG/M metagenome (GOLD analysis project Ga0078972, IMG submission 67568) | Hot spring thermophilic microbial communities from Obsidian Pool, Yellowstone National Park, USA - OP-RAMG-01 (SPADES assembly) (version 2) | ecosystem: Environmental > Aquatic > Thermal... | reverse complement strand
GGTCGGCCACTTCTGAATAATAAGCCTTAAGGGCTTCATAGTTCATGCGGCTTTTGTAATAATAAGGCGGCTTGATGAGTGCCGCCTGGGCGCCAGCCTCAGCCAGACGGTTAGTTAATTTAACGGTCCATTCGGCTGAATCACGCCCGGTGCCGGCGATGATGTGTTTCCCGGCGCTGGCGGCTTTTCTGGCCTCTCTGACCAGGATTTCTGCTTCTTCGTCATCAACGAACGGTGCCTCCCCAGTAGAACCCATGATGATGTAGCCAGCCAGGCCGGTCTGGTTGAATTTTTCAATGTTTTCCCGAAATTTATCCACTGCGATCTGACCATTGGAAAAAGGAGTGGTCAGAGCGGCAAAAATTCCTTTAAATTTTTTTCCCATTTTTTCCTCCACATTTTCTCGTATTCATAAATCTTCATAATTATAACTTCAGGACACGTTATTTTTTGATTTAAGCTTAAGGCTTTTTCTCCTGGCCATGCGGTAGGCTTCAATTTCTCTCAGAGTTATTTCGTCCATACCGAAATAATGACCGATTTCATGGAGCAGCACTTCTTCAATTTTTTCTTTCAGTTGTTCTTCATCCCAGCAAAGGCTTTCAATCGGCATCTGATACAGAACTATAACATCCGGTGGGACATTTCCGTAGTAGGAGCCGCGGCGATTAAGGGGTACGCCGTGATAAAGCCCGAGCAAGTTTTGGCCGGGCGGCGGAAAGTCTTCTACCAGTATAGCCACATTTTTTATCTGGCGGGCAAATCTTTTTGGTAATAGGACCAGAGCTTCCTGGACCAGCTGCTGAAACCTTTCTCGCGTGACCTTCATGACCTTAAAGACTTTACCTTATTTTTCGATTCCTTTTCTGGCCTGAACACCCCTATCGTAATAATGCTTGCGGCTGACCATTTCTGTGACCAGGTCAGCTCTTTCCATGATGGATGCCGGAGCATACCTGCCGGTTAAAACTACCTCTACGCCTTCTGGCTTCTGGTCCAGAAATTTCTGAACTGCTTCTTCCTTAATCAGCCCGAAGTACATAGCGACGTTGATTTCATCCAGGATGACGATCTGATAATCTCCGCTGACCATAGCTTCCCTGCATTTCCGCAGTCCCTGCTCCGCTAACTTATAGTCTTCTTCCTCAAAATTTTCCGTTACTTTTATGAATTTCTTCCGGCCGAATTGTTCCAGGGTAATAAGAGGCGCCAGCTTTTTTACCGAGACCAGCTCACCGTAATGCTGCCCCTTAAGAAACTGGCCAATGTAGGTCCGGAAGTTATGACCGGCAGCCCTTAAAGCCAGTCCCAGGGCCGCGGTGGTCTTTCCTTTTCCATCGCCGGTATAAACCTGGATATAACCTTTGAATTTTCCTCTGATTGTCGCAGGAGCAGGCGAAGATTTTTTGCTCTCATTTTCTTTTTTTCTGCTCATTTTAATGCCTTTTTAATCAGCAAGATTATTATTTAAAAACTATAGGTCAAGATAAAGCTTGAGTCAAATTTTAAAATTGTGCTATAAAAAAGTTGAACAAAATGTTAATTCGGGTCATAAATAATCCATCAAAATGAAGCCACAAAGAGGGGTTAAATTAGGGAAATAAAATAAATGAATAAAGTTTATGGAAATAAAAATCTGGGAGAATTCAGACAGCTTTCAGAAAATAGTCAAAAAGGTAATTATGATTAGCTATGGGTAAAATGAATTTCAGGAGAAAAAAAGATGTCGGACCATAGATCAAATTTAATTAATGTTCAATCTATAAATCTATCTGCTTTAAGAATTGGAGAATTTGCCTGCCACACTGAACTCACATCATCAACTGGCCTATCTGGCCTGCTGGGAACTGATATTTATTTCAAGTGGGAGAATCATCAGCCGACTGGTTCTTTCAAGATAAGAGGCGCGGCCAACAAAATTATGGCTAACCTGAACGACTGCCGGCAGCGGGGAGTCACAGCTGCTTCTACCGGAAATCATGGTGCGGCTACCGCCTTTATCTGCCAGCGGGAAGGCCTTAAACTTTCTCTTTTTGTTCCCTCATCCATAGCTGAAATAAAGCGAAAGAAGCTGGAAAAAAGTGGTGCTCGGCTGATTTTAGTAGATGGTCCCTGCGAGCAGGCCGAAGCCCTTGCCCGCAAAGAAGCCAGAAAAAGCGGCCAGATTTTCGTCTCACCTTACAATGATCCTGAAGTTATTGCCGGCCAGGGAACCTGTGGCCTGGAAATTTATCAGGACCTGCCTGAAGTGGAAGAAGTCATTGTTCCTGTAGGGGGTGGTGGCTTAATCTCAGGCATCTCGATTTATTTAAAAACAATGAATCCAGCTATCAAAATAACTGGAGTAGAACCGGAAAATTCAGCTTTCATCAAACACTCTCTATCTCTCGGCTATCTGAGCAATGAGTTTGAGGAGAAGGCGACCGTGGCTGACGCTGTAGCTGGCGGTCTGGAAAGCGATGCCTTAACCTTTGATTTGATTCGAGAATATGTTGATGACATTATCACCGTTAGTGAAGAATCAATTATCGAAGCTATGAGATTAATTTTTAAATTTCATAAGGAAAAAGTCGAAGGGGCAGGAGCCTTAGCCTTAGCTGCCCTGATGAGTTTCCCTTCAAAATTTATGGGCAGGAAAACTGTATTATTAGTTTCAGGTGGGAACTGTGACGATGATCTCTTCAAACAAATTATTTTATCAAAATAAAAGGTGGCCTATGAAAATTTTCCATAATTCAAAAGGAATTTTAAAAACATCAGCTATTGTAACTTTTTTCTTCTTTTCGCTTACGGTGGTTGCTTGTAAAAAAGAGCAAATTAAAAAAGGGAATACTCCGGAAGGTTTTTCTATCGGCGTAATTTTAGCCTACGATTCTTCCTCTTCTCTTGAAGTTTTCGAAGCGATGAAACAAAAGCTGGATGATTATCAGAAAAAATCTGGAGAAAAATTAATCTTAAATGTAGAAAAGGCCCACGGAGAGGTGGCTCTTTTACCTGAACAGGCGGCCAGGCTGGCCGGCAGGTGCAGGTTGTTAGTAGCTATTTCTACGCCGGCTTTACAGGCAGCTATGATTAATACGGAGAATATCCCGATCGTTTTTTCCTCAGTGGCCAATCCCTATCTGGTAAGAGCCGGTCGTACCGCAGTCGATCATGATCCCAGGGTAACTGGAGTTTGCTCCACAGCTCCAATCAGGCAGGTTATGGAATTGATCAAGACTCTCTGTCCGAAAGCAAAAAAAATTGGCACGATCTGGACTCCATCTGAAATAAACTCTGAATATTATCTAAGAATAATGGACGAAACTGCAGGCGATCTCGGGCTGGATATTGTTAGCCAATCAATAAGTGGTGCCCAAGATATAGTTCAGGCAGTTCAGACATTGATCAGGGAAAAAATTGAAGTGTTTTTCCCGGTATCTGATAATACTATAAATGCCAATTTTGATCTGGTAGCCGGCTTAGCCAGAGAAAATAATCTTCCTCTTTTTTCTGCCTTTACCCTTGGAGCTGAATTTGGGGCTTTAGCTTCAATGGGGTTTGACTACAAAGACATAGGAAGTAAAACTGCAGATATAGTGATCAGAATTAAAAATGGTGAAAGCCCGGCACGGATTCCATTTCAATATGTTGATAAGCTTAGGCTTTATCTCAATGAAGAACAGGCAAAAAAGCTCGGTCTTAAATTTCCCAGAGAACTTATAAAGAAGGCTGATGGTCTCATCCAGCAAACCAGATTTACAAATAGTATTGCCAGGAAGGGGGCAAGGAGCGAATAATGAAAAAATTTAAAGTTTTAAAATATATTTTCTTTATTCTTTTTTTTATCGGGGCTGGAGTTGTTCTTGGCTTTTATTTTCTTTTTAGATTATCGCTTCCTTCTGAAGATGGGGTGACAAAATTAAATGGCTTAAAAAATGAAGTTGTGGTGACCTGGGATAGCTGGGGAATACCCCACATCAGGGCAGAAAATGAACAGGACCTTTTTCTGGCCGCCGGTTATATTCAAGCCCAGCAAAGAATGTGGCAAATGGATATCCTCCGGAGAGTAGCTCAGGGAAGGCTTTCAGAAATCCTGGGAGAAATAGCTCTAACCCAGGACATTAAAAGCCGGGTTCTTGGTCTTCCTCTGGCCATAGAAAATGACTATCGAAAGATGTCGCCTGAAATGAAAGAAAGGCTGGAGGCCTATGCTCGTGGAGTAAATTCCTGGATAGCATCGAGAAAATGGAACTGGCCTCCTGAATTTGTTTTGCTGAGAATAAGGCCTGAACCCTGGCGGGTTGAGGATAGTTTAGCTATAAAACAGGTTCTGGCCCTGGGCTTGGCCGCTGATCTAAATTCGGAAATTATCCGTTATAAATTAGTTAAAAGATTTGGTGCCAGAGCCTTAGAAATAATGGAAGAAGGAATAGATTTTTTGCCCGAAACTTCGGTGAAGATTGATTTTTTGAAATTGAGCCAGATCCACTCTGGAGTTCTTGAGGGGAGCAATAATTGGGTGGTGTCGGGGAAGATGAGCGATTCGGGAAAACCCCTTCTGGCTAATGATCCCCACCTGATGATTTCAGTTCCACCTATCTGGATGGAAATCGGCTTGGACTGCCCTGAATTCAAAGCAATCGGCGTAACCATCCCTGGTGTTCCCCTGGTAATAATCGGTCATAATGAAAAGATTGCCTGGGGTGTAACCAATTCTTATGTAGACGTCGAGGATTTATATTTTGAAAAAATAGATTCGTCTAATAATACCTATCTTCGGGGAAAGGAGTGGAAACCTTTGGTTGTGAACTCCGAGGTGATAAAAATAAGGGGGAAAAAGGAACCCAAGACTCTAAACATTCCCTGGACAGAAAGAGGACCGATATTAACGCCCTTTTTAATAGCTTCAGAGATGCCTGTCTCCCTTTGCTGGACTATTTATGAAGGGGATCAAACGATGGAAGGGCTTTATAGAATAAACAAGGCTCGAAATTGGCCGGAGTTTTGTCAGGGGGTTAGCCGGCTGGAAAATCCATCGCAAAATTTTGTTTATGCCGATGTAGATGGAAATATTGGCTATTATCTATCGGGTAAAATACCAATCAGGAAAAAGGAAGCAGCCGTTTATCCTTATCCGGGTTGGAAAGTAGATGGCCAGTGGACAGGGTATATTAAAGAAGAAGAAAAACCGAATATATTTAATCCTGAAAACGGTTATATTATTACAGCCAATAGCTCAATTGTTCCCGATGGTTACAAATATTATCTTGGTTTTGATTGGCTGGCGCCTTATCGAAAAGCGCGGATAGAAGAGCTGATAAAAGATAAAAATAATCTAAATCTTAATTATTTCCTCAGGATACAAAATGATATCTTTTCTAAAAGAGCGGAGAGGGTACAGAAAATTCTTCGCCAGCTTAAATTTTCCAACCCAGAAGCTGAAGAAGTTAGAAAAATGCTGACTCAATGGTCCGGAGAAATAGGTGCAGGGCTGGCACCAGCCCTTTTTGAAGTCTTCTGGAAAAAACTGGAAGAATTAACTTTTAAGGATGAGCTGCAAAACGACTTCGAGGAGGCTTCAGTTTATTTCAGGGTAAAAGAGGCCGGGTTGGAGAGAATTCTGGATCAACCTGATTCCCCCTGGTTTGATAATCAGAAAACTGCAGAAAGGGAAGATCGAAATGAGATAATAGAACAATCGCTTCTTGCTTCCATAAAATATTTGAATAAAGAGGTCAGTAAAAATAAAGAAAAATGGAATTGGGCCAGTCTTCATAGTTTAAAATACCAGCATCTCCTTGGGTCAAAATGGTATTTCGGCTTTTTTAACTGCGGGGAATATCCAATGACTGGCGATGAAACCACAGTCAGAGCCAGTTTCAATCCTTATGGCTGGAAAACTACTGGCGGAGCGTCCTGCCGTCTTCTCTTTGATCTGGCTGACCTGGAGAACTCCTTAGGAGTAATTACCTCAGGTGAAAGTGGACATTACCTCAGTCCCCATTATCAGGATCAGATTCCTCTTTATTTGAACAGTCTTTATCATCCACTGGCTTTTTCTGCCGAATCCCTGAAAAGGGTAAAAAGTAAGTCTTTAAAATTGGTTCCTTTGAATTAACAACCTAAGGGGGATTTTGGGCTAATTTTTTTTGCTAATGCCTTAGCTCTTAAATATCAAATAAGCGGCGATTACTAATTTTTATGGAGGATTGAATAAAGTGGTATATGGTACTTGAAGCTTTTTGACAGGCTTCAGACAAGGATAAACCATCGGCTAAGAAGCAAAGAATGGCTGATGACAAAAAGCAACCTGTACCGTGGACTTCAAATGGCAGCTTCTTTTTTTCAAAGTGAAAAAGATTCCGGCCATCGTAAAGGACATCGATGGCTTTGTCCTGCAAATGCCCGCCTTTAACCAGGGCAGCAGAATCGGTCAGGTAGCTTAAATTGCGGGCAGCTTCTTCCATTTCTTTTACAGTCTTAATTTTTCTCTCAAGGAGAAGAGAGGCTTCATCCAGGTTTGGTGTGATAAGTGTTATTCGTCCGGATAAAACTTGAAGATAAAGGCTGATGTATTTTTTTTCTAAAAGCCATTTCCCGGAAGAGGAGCGAAAAACTGGGTCAACCACCCTGGGTTGCTTCTGGTTTTCAGAGATTATTTCTTCTACGGCCGTGAGATTGCTGCCAGTCCCGATCATCCCCAGCTTTAGTCCACTCAGTTTAAAATCAGCTTGCAATTTGCGGTATTGCTCAAGCAACAAGTCTGCAGATAGGGCTTTAACCCTAAATACATGAGATGAGCTTTGAATGGTAATTGCGGATAAAACAGCCAAGCCATAAAATCCAAAATGATGGAAGACTTTTAAATCCAGGGTAGCTCCCGCTCCAGAGGTTGGGTCAAAACCGGCTATAGTCAACAGGGCTTTTTTCATAAAATTATTTTATATTAAATCTGGTTTTATAATAAAGCTGGTTATTTTTTGTAAAGATAAAAAATGCTAAAATTTTTTTGATGAAAGCTCGATTTCATGCCTTTTTATCCGGTAGGGTTCAAGGGGTAGCTTTTCGCTTTTTTGCTCAGCACGTGGCCAATATGTTCGGGGTTAGAGGCTGGGTCAGAAATCTTTATGATGGACGGGTGGAAGTTGTAGCTGAAGGAGAAAAAGAATTATTAGAGCAGTTTTTATCGGAATTAAAAAAGGGCCCGCGTTTAGCCCGGGTAGAGGAAGTGGAAGTAACCTGGGAAGATTATCAAGATGAATTTTTGGATTTTTCGATTAAATTCACAGGATACTGAACCCTGTCAGGAAAAAGATCTAAGACTTCTGATTTTTTTTAGCCAAAAATTTTTGGCGACATTCTTCCGAGCAAAAATAATGAACCTGGCCGTTAACTATTTCTTTTATGGCTTCTTCCTCAGGCAAATAGGTGTTGCAAATCTCATCCTTAACCATCATCTTTTTAGGAGGTGAATCTGGGTTAGATTGTTTTTTGGGTTTTTCTTCCCCGATTGATTGAAAAAAGCGAACGACCTGATAAATTAAATAAAAAATTATAGTTAAAAAAATAATTTTTCCCAGCACGCCTAAAATTTATCTAATATCTGTTTTTCTGTCAATAAAATTAGCTCTGTTTTAGATTGAGGTTTTAAGTACTCGGGGATAAGGTGCTTGCTTTATCTAAAAATAGCTATTATATTTTTAGCAAAGCTATGGATTACTTTCTCACTTCAGAAGAAAAGGAGATTAAGGAAATAATAAGAGAATTATTTCCTGAGTGGAAGGAAAGCGGGGAAAAAGATCCAGAGCCAGGAAATCGTCGGCCATCTGTGGAGGAGGAAAAGAAAATTTTAAGAAGCTGGCAAGAAAATTTTCCTGATATTTTATCGGGCAAAAAAGATAGACAGGGCAGAAGAAGCCTTCCTCGGGGATTCTACTTTTTAAATGAGCTGGCCATGATTTTCCCGGAATTATCTCTGAAAATTGCTGTGCATTATTATCTTTTTAGCCAGCTCCTAAAATTGGCAGAAAAGCCAAATGAAGCTATCCGGCAGAAATTATCAGCTTCTAAAATAAACGGAGAAATCCAGTTAAACTGGGGAAACCATATTTTTATCTCTCCTTTTTTTCGAATTAACTTTAATTGGGGCCAGTTTAATTTTCCAGAAATTAGCCAGAAATCTGGAAAGCTATCATCTCTTAGATTCCTGGTTTTTCCTATAGCTGAAGCCGAAAATGTTCTGATGCCAGAGATAGAAGATATGACTCGAAGCAAACAAAAAACTATAAATTATTTTCTTTTGGATAAAAATATCTTGGAAATATGTACTCTCTCCCGCAATGAGGACCTCTTTCCGCTGAGGCCTTTAACCCTGAAAATTAAAGAGGCAGATTACTGGCTGAAGAAATCTGCTGATTTTTCCCTGAAAATGACGGAGGTAAAACCAATAATGGCCGATTTTTACCTGACTTTGACTGCTTGTTTTTGCGGCTGGTGTCAGAGCTTATGGCCGAACTTCATTAAAGCTAAGCGGGCTGGATTTAAATCATCTTCAGTTGAAGTCAGGCTTTCAATTTTAGTAACCGAATTGGAAAAACTTAAATGGCAATTGAGGCGCTGGCTGGCCGTTTCTTCTTTCTCCGCCTCTCCTGATTATTTTGAACAGGTTGAAAAATTTAGCCGTCAGGGGTTAAAATTGGCCTCTGGAGCCTGGGCTCTTTATAAACAGCTTAAACGACAGATCAATCCGTCTGGAAGGAGGCAAAATGAAGCTTAAAGATTTATACTTTAAAGCTATTGACATCGGTCTCAGAAACGATCTTCGCCCCAAAGAGGAAATTGACCGGTTGCTTCAAGAGGAAAAAGAAAGGTACGAAAAGCTATCAGAAAAGGAAAAAGAAAATTTTGACCGGGACCGATTTTTCAATCCTTATGCTGACAGTCGCCTGCTGGTTGGAGATCCAGAAACAGAGATTAAGCGGGCTATCGCCGGCATAGATATGGAAGTAGCTGAAATTCTACTGGCTTATATTCTTAATCAAGAGAGAAGAGAAAGATTTGATTTAGTCATTGCTCATCACCCTGAAGGTCGGGCTCTGTCCCAGCTTCATCAGGTTATGAAGCTTCAAATAGATCTTTTAGCTGCAGCTGGAGTAACTCCCAGTGTGGCCGAGCAGTTAATGGAAAAAAGAATTAGCGAGGTGGAGAGAAGGCTTCTTCCCATCAATCACAATCGGGCAGTAGATGTGGCCAGATTGCTTAATCTCCCCTTAATCTGCTTGCACACGCCGGCTGATAACTGCGTGACCAGATTTCTAACCGAAATTTTTCAAGAAAAAAAGCCCGGTCGCTTAAAAGAAGTGGTTAAATTGCTGGAAGAGATTCCTGAATATCAAAAATCTATTCGTAATGGCCTGCCGCCAAAAATTTTATCCGGTTCAGAAGATAGTCGGGCAGGTAAGATTTATGTAGACATGACCGGAGGGACTGAAGGAGCAAAGGAAATATTTGAAAAGCAAGCCGCAGCCGGCATAAGCACTCTGGTGGGAATGCATTTCAGTGAGGAAGCTCTGGAAATGGCCAAAAAGGCCAATCTAAATGTTATTGTTGCTGGCCACATAGCCAGCGATACTTTGGGATTGAATCTACTTTTAGATCAGGTAGAAAAAGAAATGGGAGAAAAGCTGGAGATTGTGGGAATTTCTGGATTTGAAAGAATCAGGCATATTTAATGTTTCTTATTTGATTTATGATTTATTCCAGATGAGCCAGAGAAAGAATCCAGCGAGCGAAGATTCTGGCATCTTGTAAATCATTTTGATCAGGGTGAGAGAAAGCGGTAACTGCCATCTCAGACCAAGCTTCATTTTCGGGCGATTTTCCCAGAACCTCCATAGCCTGAGGCGAAACTTTGCCTCGACAAGAAAAAGTGCCCAGAATTTTAGCCTTGTTCGCTACAACCAGAGCATGTTCCAATGCTTCCCGGGATAATCTCGTTCCTGATATCGAACCATGGGTAAAAAACAGTGCAATTTTTTTGCCAGCAGGAAGTTCTTTCAAAAAGTGTTCAACCGGATAAGGAACACTATGAGAATGAACGGGAAATCCCACAAAAATCAGATCATAGTTGTCCACTGATTTTACTTCAGAAAGGGGTTTCAAACTTTTAGGCTGGGGAAGAGTTTCAAAGATGGCTTCAGCGACCTTCTGGGTGTTGCCAGTTAAACTGTAATAAGTAACCAGAATGTTCATTTCAATATCTCCATTTTTCTAATTTCTATTCTGCCATAAAATTTTATTTCTATCTATAGTTAATTTACCAAGGAGGTGGATCGATTTAATTTTTTTAATGAGGGCTATTTATCTTTGGTGATTAGAGTATTTTTTTTACTCCCGATTAGCCTGCCTCGGCTTGATTCTGGCTTTTCCGCGGAAAAATTAAAGTAACTTTTGTTCCCTTGGCCACCTGGCTTTCCAGATAAATAGTTCCATGATGCTCTTCAACGATTCTTTTGCAAATAGCCAGGCCCAGACCGGTTCCTTTTTCCTTGGTAGAGAAATATGGCTCAAAAATGCGGCTCAAAATTTCTGGCGGTATGCCGCAGCCATTGTCAATAACCTCCACTACTATTTCTTTTTCTTTCTCTTTCAGTAATAATTCAATTTGACCCTTATTTTTTATGGCTTCTATAGCATTGATCAAAAGATTCCGTATGGCAATTTTAATTTTCTCCCGGTCACCCATCATAGTAAAATCAGCTCCTTCAGTTTTAAGGCTAAAGGTAATTCTGTCAGCTAAAGTATTCTGATAGGGTTGAATGAGTTCCTGGATGATTAGTTTCAGGTCAAAACTTTCCCTGACAGTTCCTGATTCGCGGGCCAGGGTCATAAATTCTTGAGCAATCCTTCTAAGGTTTTCTACCTCAGAAATTATATAGGAAATTGATTCTCTGAGCATTTTTTCAAAGTCTGGATGTCGATCTTCATAAACCTTTATAATATGTTCGGCCGAAAGCTGAATCGGGGTCAAGGGATTTTTAATTTCGTGGGCCACTTTTCTGGCCATTTCTGTCCAGGCCACCTGCTGGCTCAGCTGAGCCAATTCCTTCTCATGGGTCTTAAGACTATCTACCATTTGGTTAAAGCCATCAACCAGGCTTTTTAACTCATCTTGAGTCGGATGGTCGACCCTGACATCCAGATTACCCAGGCTAACTTCCTGGGTGGCCCGAATAAGTTTATTGATTGGAGTAACTATCATCTTTTTGATGGTTCTGGCAAAAAAGGCGATCAATAATATAAAAAAGAGAGAGCTGAAAATGAAAAATTCTAAAAGTTCCCTGGTAGCTGTTAAAATTTCCTGGTGCTCAAAGGGGAAGGGAAGGTGTAGAAAATAGACATCCTGATGATAGTGGTAGGGAACAGTGAGGGTTTCATAAGAATATTTCCCAAAGTCTTTCCGGCTCACTACCAGAGGCTGGTTCTGATAAATTATTTTAAAATAGATTTCGCCATCGAGCAGCTCAGGGAGAATACCAGTTTCGAAAAATTCCAGACGACTGGAAGCCAGAAAAACTCCATTCTTAAAAAGATTAACATCAGTCTGAAGCGTATTACTAATCCAGAAAACCAAATCCTCGGGTAATTCAGCCGGTCGGACTTGGTTCTGTTCTTGCAGGCTGATGAAATCCTGAAGAATACTGCGGGCGAAATAGGCCCGGCTGGTAGCTTCCTGAACGAAGCGGTCAGAAAATATTCTGGTCACCATGGTCTGGGTGAAAAAAATAAAGAGAAACAAAGGAACTAAAGCTACGGTGTAAAAAGCCAGATAAACCCTGACAGAAAATGATCGGGAAAAAGCCTGAAATACTTTTCTCTTTAAAATTAGGGGCAGCGAAATAAGACCCAAAAATATGATATAGAGGAAAAATAATTTCAGAAAGGCAGTTATTTGCTGACGCCAGGAATCTGGAAAATGATAAAGTACATAAAGATTACCATCTCCAAGCGTGAAAAAATAGGCTTTTAAATTCTGCTGATTTGCTTTAAATTCCAGCCATTGTCCGCCATTTTTAATATCTAATCTGTGTATTTGCCTGCGGATGTCTGGCGACAAAGCCAATCCGGGCTGCTTCTGATTAAAGATTGGCTGGCCGTTCTGATCATAAATAGTCAGAAATACGGGAAAATTTTCTAAGGAAGGTAATGTATTCAATCGCAAAAGTTCAAAATAGGGGTTGGCCGAATAAAAAAATGGCAATAGTTCCGGGTCCAGACTGACCCAGATAGCCAGGCGGCCGATATTTCTATCGCCAGAGCTAAAATCCTCATAGGCAATCAGAAAATGTTTTTCCTGTCCGAGAATTTCCAGATATAATTCCTGGAAAGCCGGTTTTTCAGAGAAAGGTAAATCATCAGTTTGTTCCGGGAAAACAGGCATATTCAGGGAAAAAGATGACAGCACCTTTCGCTCAGCTGATTGGAGATAAAGGCAGGAATTCCAATTAAAACGGGCCAGTAAAGTATTACTCCAGAGAAAACGGGCAAAGCTACGGTCTTCAGGTCGATGGAAAAAGCTGGTTAGATCCCTGGTGTATTTTTGCAGCTCAACCAACGATTGTCGCAGGGTCATTTCTGCCCAGGTTTTTTGAGAAGACACTAAATGGGTTAGAACATTTTCTGTCAGTTGCTTTATCTTAAATTCAGTTAAATTTTTGAGGAGCAAAAATTGAAAAAGAGTACCTAAAGCTAATAAAAGGATAATAAGTTCGGATCTTCTGGTCACTGAAATTAAAATCAAAAAAGTAAAAAGCCAGAAGATGACTATCGAAATTGTTAAATAGATTGGCTGGCAGCTTAGAAGGCAGAAAATGGCCAGATAAATTACGCTGCTTAAAAATACTATTAGAATATCTGATAATTTTCTATTTCTTAAAGGCCCATAAAATCTAAGTAAGTAAATCGAGGGAAGAATAAAGCTTATGGTAATCAGAAAGAGGCTAAGATAAATCAGTAAAGAAGAAAGAGAGAAGCTGAAGTTCAATAAATTAAGATTGGAATTGAGAATAATTTTTTTTATGATTAAGGCCAGAATGGTCAAAAGACCGACGGACAGAAAAGAAACCCAGAAGATGTTTAAAGCATAATGTTTGGGTTTCTCTGGTGTTCGTTTTTTTGCTTCCTGGCAAAAATTGGGTGGGAAGAATACTTTAAAGGGGAAAATAATTATCAAAAATATGGTCAGAGAAGAAAGAAAAATATCCGCTGGAGAGGAGGCCAGCCCACCAGGAAAAGCAACGGCTGCAACTTCAGGAGAAAAAATTTTGAGCGAAATTAATGGCGGATGGCGAGATAGGAACAGAAAGAGCCATCTACTTAAGATTAAAATCATTGATACTAATAGCCAATTTTTCCCTTTTAACCGATAATAATCAGGGGGTTTCTTGATCGCCCAGGAAAGAAAAAAAATAACAGCAGCAGCAAGGAAAATTAGAGCCAAAAGCTTGGGCCATTGTTCTGAAGCCATTATCCTTTGCTGCAGGCGAAGCGAATTCAAGGTTACGGTAGCCAGAATTTGACCTCGCTCATTTCTTAAAGGAAAATAAAGAGTTCGACTTTCTCTTTCCTCTCTTTGTTGACTAAAATATTCATCATGGCTTCTGGAAAAGAGATTGTCCAGAGCATCAGTTTCGTGAGTGAACTCCCAGAAATCAATATCAGCTCCAGTCCGGTTCACAGAGGAGAGCCGCTGAAATTCCTTCAGATAACTGGATTGAAACTGAGGTCTAAAAGCCAGTAATTCAAATAAGGCCAGAAAATGATTGCCAGGAAGAGGGAGGAGCTGGACCAAATAAAAAGAAGCTTTATCCTGAATAACAAAAGTTGTCTGGAGAGAAGCCAGTTTTTTTTGATATTCTGCTGGGATTAAACTTTTCAGATTGGCGACATTTCCGTACCAGACCAGCGGGTTCAGTTGCTGATCGAGATAAGAGGCACCTTCCACTGCCGGCTGCAGCTTCATTTTTTGAAGAAAAATAAAAGCATCAGTTAAGTTTTCTGGAAAAGAGTCCTTTTCAACCTGGGCTTTTCTTTTTGCCAGCAAACGGAGAAGCTTATCGAAATCCTGGCGAATAAAATGAGCCGATTTTTTGAGGTTGGCAATTATGATGTTCTCTGAGGAAACAGTAGGATTTTTTAAGGGAAAAAATGAAATGGAAAAAAAAATAAGAAATAATATAGCCAGGCCGATGCTTGCAGCCAAAGTTAGCTGCTTGGCTCGCTTTAGCTCTTGCCAGATATTTTTAATTTTCTCCATTTATCTTTTTTCCGCTCTTATCTCCCTGATTTTTAAAGCGCTGGTATTTTTAGAGAGGTTTTTTTCAGGATAAACATAAAAATAAAGACGCAGAATATATTTCCTGCTGCTTATTTTGTTAAGGAAAGACCAACGAGCTTGAATAATGACTCCATTCCGACCAAAGACAACTGGATTTTCCTGGTCTATGAAAAATTCCAGAGTAGTGATCTGCTTAAAAATTCTTTGAGTAATGATGATACTCTGCTCGGGAGAAAAGCAATCAGAAATATTTAAGGGCTCGGGTAAAGTGAGCAACAGGGGGGTAGATTGAGGTAAAATTCGGCTGAGTAGCTGAGAATCATTTTGGATAAAGCTTTTTTCCAGAGTTGAATTGAACTGGGAAATGGCAGTCAAAAAGAATGCCAGAAATGTTCCAATAATAGCATTCACTTGAAGTATTCTTTTTTATATAAATTTATTTTAAGCCTGCTGCTCAAAAAATTGGCTTTTTAGTACCAGTTCAGTCTGTTTTTTCCTGACCTTTTTGTTCTTCCTGGAGAGCAGCGGCTTCAGCTTCCAGCTTTTTCTGACGGATTGAATCTTTTATGCTGGAAATCCCGGCTACTATGGCAATTAAGCCACCAAAGAAAAGAACAGGAGGTATGAAACCAAAAACTAATTCGTAAAATTCACGCCACCAGACAAAAATTACCAGATAAAGTCCAGCAGCCATGGCCACAATTCCCAAAAAGATTGCTAAATACTTACCCATGTGATCCTCCCTTCTATATTTATCACATCATTTATTCTATTTAAATTATTTTTATCAAATAGTCAAATTAAGAAGAATTTTTTAAAATAACAAGAGAATTTAATTTATGGGATTAAAAATGAATTTTAAGCTGGTGATTTTCGATCTCGATGGCACGATAGTTGAAAATGATTATGACTGGGCGGCTATCAGAAGGGAACTGGGAATTGAATCTGGTTCTATTCTGGCCTATTTAGAAAGTCTGCCTGAACCTCTGCGGAGTGAAAAATACGCCTTGCTGGAAGCCCGAGAAAAAGAACAAACAGAAAAGTCCGTTCTTAAAAAGGGTACTGAAAAACTTTTAGGCTGGTTGAAAGAAAAGGGAGTGAGGATAGCTCTGGTAACTAATAATAGCCGGGAAAATGTCAACTACCTATTAAGAAAATTTCACTTGGAATTTGATTATGTCCTGACCAGAGAAAGTGGTTGGCATAAGCCATCCGCCAAGCCTTTTTTGGTGGTAATGAAGCATTTTCTTGTAGCTCCAGCAGAAACTCTGGTTATTGGCGACACTAATTATGATCTCTTAGCGGCTAAAGAGGCGGGAATAAGTCATATTTTTATTTTAAAAAATCAGAGAACCCCTCCTGACCTTAAAGGGGCACAAATTTTCTCCTCTGTTTCTGATTTGTTAAAATTCTTAAAAGAGCTATTATCCTGTTGAAAATCCCAAAGAAAAACAAAGTTAGCTATGAAGCAAGCCTAATTGGTTATGTCTTTATTCTCATAAATAATGCGTCCACCGACGATTGTATAGGCAACTGGAGCTGTCAGGATTTTTTTGGGCTCTATGGTAAAAAGGTCCTGGCCGAAGATGGTGATGTCAGCCAGTTTTCCTGGTTCCAGAGTCCCTTTGATATTTTCTTCAAAAGAAGCATAAGCTGGACCCCAGGTAAAGAGCTTGATAGCTTCAGCTACTGTTAATTTCTGCTCTGGAAACCAGCCACCTTCCGGATAATCATATTCAATATTTTTTCTGGTTACAGCGGAATAAATTCCCCGCCGGGGATCAAGAGGTTCAACCGGCCAATCGGAACCAAAAGCTATAACTGCTCCATTATCTAAAAGGGTTCTCCAGGCATAAGCGTATCTTGAGCGTTCCTTTCCGATTCTCTTTTCACAGAAACGAAGGTCGGTGGTGCAATGGGTAGGCTGCATGGAAGCAATGACCCCAAGTTCTTTAAACCTGGGGAAATCTTCTGGCTTAATTATCTGGGCATGTTCAATACGATAACGTAAGTTCTTCTGTCCATATTTTCTTTCTGCTTTTTCCACTGCATTCAGCACCCAGTTGACACCTTTATCACCTATGGCATGAACTCCTACCTGAAAACCATTAGCATAGGCCTTATCAATGAGCTCATAAAATTTATCTTCTGGATATTGAGGCAGACCAGATTTGGTCGGCTCATCGGAAAATGGTTCGAACATCAGAGCTGTACCTGAGCCCAGAGTTCCATCTATAAAAGCTTTAAGAAACCCGATTCTTAAATATTCATCGCCCTGTCCCTGTCTAATGCCCATTTTTATATATTCATCAATTCCTTCGATAGGTAGCCAGGCGTATATCCTAAGTGTTAGTTTTCCTTCGGCTTTTAATTTTTTATATACTTCAAGCTCAGCCAGATCAGTAGAAGCATGGACCCCGGTTAAACCTATTTTTCGGGCATGGTCCAGAGCGCGGATGATATCTTCTTCGGCTGACGATTTAGCAATTGGCTGTATTTTAATCAGGTTCATGGCTGATTCCTTTAAAATGCCCGTTGGTTCCTTCGTCTTGGGATCACGAACAATCTCGCCGCCAAATGGGTCCTTAAGGTTTTTGTCAATGCCAGAAAGTTTCAAGGCCAGACTGTTAAGCCAGGCTGAATGGCCATCAACCCGACGGATAACCACGGGATTATCAGGCGAAATCTTATCCAGGTCTTCTTTTGTTGGCCATTTCTGTCCGGGGAAAAGGGTATGATCAAATTCACGGCCAAATATCGGGGAGTGAGGTGGAAGCTCTTTAATTTTTTCCGCTACCATCTTCTGGATTTTTTCTACCGAGTCGATTCCACGGAAATTCAATTCAATTAAGGAATGACCGCCTGCCGAAAAATGGGTATGAGCATCAATTAATCCAGGAACAGCTACTCCTCCTTTTACTTCAATCACTTTAGTGTCCGGCCCTATGTATTTTTTTATTTGCTTGAAATTACCAACAATTAAAATCCGGTCATCGGCAACAGCCAGAGCATCAACAAAAGGTTGAGAGTCGAGCCCAGTGAAAATCTTTCCTTTGATTACCAGCTCGGCTTTTTTAGCCGGAGCTTTCTGACAGTTTGCAGTCGTTAGTCCTAATATTACTGCCAAGGCCAGAATAAAAATTGTCAGGGCAAATGGTAAATTTTTTCTGAACATTGCTTTTCTCCATTGTTTATAATTTTTTATCATAATATCAAAATTAATTATCTATGTTAAAAGATTTAGTCTATATTAATGTTCTCGGTCAAATTCTGATTTCCTCCCGGTCAGAGGTTGATATTCAGGGAAAAGGGAAAAAGGGAATATAGAAAAAAGAAAATAGAAAGTAAAAATGTAAAAATAAAGAATCCCGCTTTGGCTGAGGACTTCAGATTTGAATAGATAGTTGATTTTCCTGTATAGTTGGAGAAAAATATGACTCTAACAACAATAATGGAGAAGGAAAAATGCAAGAAAATAAGCTTTTATTGATACCGGGACCAACTCCTGTAGTAGAACGGGTGCTGGGGGCACTGGCTAAGCCTACTGTTTCCCATATTAGCCCGGAAATTGAAAAAGAGTTGAGTGGTGCTGTGGAAAACATGAAAAAAATAGTTTTCACCCACGAAGGGCAGCCGTTAATTGTAGCCGGAGCTGGGACCTTAGCCATGGAAATTGCTCTACTGAATATTACAGCCGATTCGGATCGAGTTTTAATTGTCTCTCAGGGATATTTTGGTGCCCGGATGGCTGAAATTGCTGAAGCTTTCGATATTAAGCACAGCCTGCTTCAGAGTCACTGGGGCAAGGTGGTAACCCGGGAAGAACTGGCGGCAGAATTGAAGAAGCATAAATATGATATAGTTGTTTGTACCCATGTTGATACGGCCACAGGAGCTGGCGCTCCGATTAAAGAATATGCTGAAACCATTAAAGAAGTTGCTCCGGAGGCTCTTTTTGTAGTTGATGGTGTCTGCGCCACTGGTGGCATCCCGGAGAAAATGGATGAATGGGGGATTGATGTCATTCTGACTGCTGCTCAGAAGTGTTTGGGGGCACCTCCTGGTCTGGCTATTGATGTTTTTTCGCCGCGGGCGATAAATAAGAGAAGAAAATTGGCCAGGGTAAAAGCTTATTATGCTGACCTTTTGCGCTGGCTACCGGTCATGGAAAATCCCAACCGCTATTTTTCTACTCCCTGTGTTAATGAAATCCGGGCTTTTTATGAAGCTACCAGGATTGTTCTGGAAGAAGGACTGGAAAATAGATTTGATCGGCATGAGCGATTTGCCTCGGCCATCAGGAGCGGCTTGAGCTCACTGGGGTTTTCGGTTTACACCGATGAAACCTGCCTGTCTTCCACTCTTTCCGTTATCCGTTACCCAAATGGTTTAAATGATGTTAGCTTTCGCCAGAAACTCTACGAAAATGGAGTGGTAGTAGCTGGTGGTCTTGGACCTACCTCGGGTCAGGTATTCCGGTTTGGCCACATGGGAAACATCACCCGGGAGCAAATAATCTTCGCCTTTGATGCTATTGAAAAATCATTGTTCAGCTTAGGTTATGAATTTTCCTTGGGAGATGGGGTAGAAACAGTCAGGTCACTTCTGATAAAATAAGCAAAAAATCAGGCAACGAGGCTCTTCCCTGGCCCGTCATTGGCCGGGCTAAGCCAAAATAAAAAAAGGACATGGATTAAAGATGAAAAGCAAAGTATATTTTATCAAAGCAAAAAGAGAAGAAACACCTGAGACCATAGTTAGAAAGGCCAGAGCTATATATCTGGCTCTTGGTTTTAATGAGAAAATTGAACCAGAAGATTTTGTCGCCCTAAAAATTCATTTCGGAGAAAAAGGAAATACCGGCCATATTAAGCCTCACTGGCTTACGGGTATTATTGAGGAGATTTTAAAAAGGAGCAATAGGGCATTTATATCAGATAGTAATACACTTTATGTTGGTAGTCGGTCCAATGCAGTCGATCATATCCGTCTGGCCTGGGAACACGGGTTTACGCCCGAGGTAGTAAAGATCCCGGTAATCATAGCTGATGGACTGGTTGGCCGGGAAAAAGTTGAAGTAAAAGTTGAGGGGAATCGAATAAAATCATCCAGAATCGCCAGTGCTTTTCTTAATTCTGATGCTATGGTGTGTTTGACTCACGTTACCGGTCATGTTCAAAGTGGAGTGGGAGCGGCCATTAAAAATCTGGGCATGGGTTGTGCCTCGCGAGCCGGAAAATTAGATCAGCATTCAGTGGTTCATCCCCGAATAGAGGCCAAAAAGTGCCGCAATTGCGGGCTCTGTTCTCAATACTGCCCGGCTGAGGCTATTGTTCAGTTGAACGGCTACGCAGCTATTAATGATGAAAAATGCATAGGCTGTGGTGAATGTCTGGTGGTCTGCAAATTTGGGGCAGTTAAAATGAAATGGGATGAAGATTCCCGGAGGTTACAGGAAAAGATGGCTGAGTATGCTCTCTCAGTTAAGAATCACTTTGGCCCTAAGATTTGCTTTATTAATTTTATTATGCAGGTGACCAAGGATTGTGATTGTATGGCTAAGAACCAGCCGGCTATAATTGAGGATGTGGGAATTGCAGGTTCTTTTGATCCGGTAGCGATAGATCGAGCTTCTATTGATCTGGTTAATTCGGTTGCCGGCCGGGATAAATTTAAGGAAGGTTATAATATCGACTGGTCTGTCCAGTTAAGTTATGGTGAAAAAATCGGGCTGGGTACACAAAAATACGAATTGGTGGAGTTAAAAGAATATTAAAATACCCGGAACTTTCAGCGTAATTTCAGGAGATGCCGGTTAAAAATAAAAAGAGCGCTGGCATAAATCAAAGAAAGACTGGCAGCAATAAAAACAGGAATTTTTAATCCCAATAAATGAGCTGCACTGCCAATCCAGAGGGCAGCAAAGGGCATAAGGCCAAAAAAGACAAAGCTATAAATGCTCATTACCCGACCGCGCATATTTTCCGGCGTGTGAATCTGGACCAGAGCATTACACAGATTAAAAATCATAATAAGATTAATGCCCGAAATTAAAACCAGAATAAGAGAAAGGCCGAGATAATTAACCAGAGCAAAAAGAATGATCGAAAGCGGATATAGAAATGTCCCTATGGTGAGGAGCTTGCCGCGGGAAATGTGCCCGCTAAAAGAAGCAATGAATAGAGCTCCGATCAAAGCTCCCAGACCGGAAGAAGCCTGAAGCCAACCATTGGTAGCCGCATTCCCATGAAGAATCTGGACAGCCCAGGCTGGAAAAAGAGTCATAAATGACCGGCCAAATAAAGTGGTAGTTCCCACAGTCAGAATCAGGATTCTAATAACAGGATGCTTAAAAACATAACTTAAACCTTCTTTAAGGTCGCTAATCACCGAATTAGTTATTTCTCGGGGCTGGAATGGCTTTAGTTTCATTAAGGCTAAAGCAATTATTACTGCAATAAAGCTCAGTCCATTAATTGTAAAGCACCAGGCCGGACCCATAGCGGCGTAGATAAGGCCTCCGGCCGCTGGTCCCAGGGCTTGAGCGGTATTAAACATAGCAGAATTCAGAGCAATAGCATTGGTTAAAGCTTCTGGTTCAATCATTTCCAGCACAAAAGCCTGACGGGCGGGGGCGTCAAAGGCTGTAGCTATTCCGGTGCCAAAGGCAAGAATGATTATATGCCAGGGCTGAACGACGTGAAGAAAAGAAAGGGCCGCCAGAATGAAAGCCAGGGTCATCATTGAGCTCTGGGTAATAAGCAGAATGCTGCGCCGGGGAAAACGGTCGGCAACCACTCCAGCGTAAAGCATAAATAACCAGGTAGGTAACCCGGCGGCAAAGCCCACATATCCCAGATAAGCCGGCGAATGGGTGAGTTGATAGACCAGAAAGGCTTGAGCAGTAGTCTGCATCCAGGAGCCGAAAACTGAAATCATCTGTCCCCAGAACCACAGGCGATAATTAGGATACTTCAAAGAATAAAAGGTCTTTTTCCAGGAAAATTTCCTGGGAAGTAAAAGAAAGCGGTCGAGAAGCTGGCCCGGGATTTTATTAATTTCTTGATTCATATTATATGCTATAAAAATAATTCCGTTTTTTTATATAATTAATAGACTTATCGCCTCTCAAATAAATTTCAATTTTTATTTTCTTTTTAACAAGTTTTTAATAAGGTTGAGGAAATTTTTTCTTTTGCAGCTTTGCTTTTTAATTCCTTTTATATACTCATTCTTATCAGGTTAAAAGAAAAAAAATTATACCCCGGTTCAAATTGTTCTTCAATAACATAAGAAAGTAAGAGAAAACACGGAAAATACAGAAAGCCTGCTAAATAAAAATTTAACCCGAGGTTAACCTAACAAGCATTGTCTCATATACAGCCAGATCAGAATCGGTAAAGAGAACAAATCGGATTTTTTTTACATGATTTAGCCTGGGAGCCATTTCCAGAACGGTCTTAATGGCAACATTTGTCGCCTTTTCTATCGGATAGCGAAAAAAGCCTGTAGAAATAGCTGGAAAGGCAATCGAATCGATACCATGCTCTTCTGCTAATAAGAGCGCTTTACGGTAACAATTAGCCAAAAGTTCATCACCTGGTTGATCGACTCCATACACAGGGCCAAGACAGTGGATGACAAATTTGTTAGGTAAATTATGGCCGCCAGTGATAACTGCCTGACCAGGTTCAAGAGGAGCCAGAGGGCGGCATTCTTCTTCCAGTCCGGGACCAGCCGCTCGGTGAATGGCTCCGGCTACACCCCCGCCTGGCTTTAATTGGGCATTGGCGGGATTAACAATAGCCATAATATCAGGTTGTTCAACTATATCCCCTCTAACACATTCAATAATTACTCCGGAAACTTCCTTTTGCATTTTAAATTGCCCTCCTTAATTTAAAAAGCTTGCCCTCTATATAATAACAAGTTGAATATACTAAATCTGAAAAAAATTGCAACCTTGATTTTTGATGCCTGGAATTTTTTATTAGGATAACTGAACTTGGACTCTATACTGGTTTGAAGAAAAAAAGTAAGCATAGCGCTGGTAACTTTTAAACCTTCAGGGTAACGGCCGGGATAAAAATAAAAGTTTTAATTGTTAAAGGTCAAAGCCTTAGATTATATATGAAAAATTATTCATATAACCTTGATAGGTTAAGCCGATTCCCTGCGTCTTTAAGAGAATGGGACTTTTTGAATAAAAAATCGCAATTACTGGACGAAGTTCGAACCTTTTTTGAGCAAGAATTTCTACCCTGACAGGCAGAAATCCCGTTCAGCATTTCCGTTTACCTGACGGCGAGCAAAACAGAAAAATTTTCTTTACATCTTTGATATTCCGCTAACGCAGAATTGCGGAAACGCTTCCCGCTCTCAGCCCCGCTTCGCGAGACAGCAGGCTGGCAAAAATTCATTTCCTCCAGACACCCTTTTTTTTTGCGCGCCTGCTCCTTGGCTTTGCCAAAATTTTTCAGAAGCCGATGGGTTGCAAAATAAAATAAGAACGAAGAGAATCCACAATTTAAGAAAGTATTTTATTTTCTAAAGCCTCCTCAAATTCTTTTTTTAATTTCTCATTGTAAAAAGGTAAACCGATTAGTTTAAAGTGTTTATTTTCCAATTTTAAATCTGTATCTGCTTTCCCCTCCATTTCAAGTAAAAATTTCTGCTTCCATCCTTCTTTTGAATTTTCAAATCTACCACGATTATCTTTAAATTGGTCTCCTTTTGGTTCAATAAAAATCTGATAAATACTAATAACTTTATTTCGCTTTTTTAAAATCATTATAAAATCCGGCTCAAATGCTCTACCTTCATCAAAATCAAAAACTTGAAAGAATTTCTCATTTCGCAACAAGGCAATGTCTGAATATTTCTGTTTTAACTTGTCTATAAAACCGTCAATAAAATTTATAAAACTCCTTTCTTCTTCTGTGCCATAAAATCCAGTTTGGGCATACCAATCGTTTTTCGCTAATTTAACTTCCTCTAATTCTTTCCTCTGTACATCGTCTATATCTATTTTTATTTTTTTATTTCTGAAAACTTCTCGCAACATTTTAGCTTTAAATAATTTAGTCCCAACATATTTTGAAGTATTAGTTCTTGCTTGCTCCGACACTTTTTTAACTACCGATAAAGCTATTTCTAACTTTTGAGACGGGATTAATTTGTTTATTTTGTCTTTTGGTCCAAGAATTTCTACTTTGACATTTCCTAAATATCTATCTGACGAAATGAATTCACGAATTGATCTTACATAAGGAAAATATTTCTTAAGATTATCAAATTTATAAAACTCAATTCTATCTAAAGCATTTCTAATTATATTATCCCCAAAGTCAGAAAATCTATATGTTATCTTATCGCGCGTAATCTCTTCTGATATCTTTGTTTTCTTCTCTTCGTCTAAAATAATTTCTTCTTTAATTTCACCAGTTTTTAATTCGTATCTATATAATTTTTCTATTTTTGCATCTTGTAAACTGAATATTTCCGTTCGGGGATTTTGTATCCTGTCATTTATAAAAATCACCCCCTCTTTCCAAAATTCGGTTTCCTTAAAAGAATCTTTAATAAACAGGTCTTTTTGAACATACTTTTCTGGTAAAATTCCCATTTCCGTAAGAGCACTTTTAATCTCGTCGATATATTTGGGATTGTGAGCGCTATGATAATGTAATGTCTCTACGATTCGTAATTCATTTTCAACATCTTCATCAAATTTTCTCTTATATTTATACTGTGTTTCATCTAATTGAAATGGAAAATATCTTGCGCCTCTGCCAATAAGTTGGGCTTCGCCCATTGTAGTATTACCGGGTTTATACTTGCCGTGAACCCAGATTCCATCTCTTGTATCATATAGCCGCACAATATCAAAAAGATTAAGCACATCCCAGCCTTCATTGAGCATGTTTACCACAAAAATCGCTCTAATTTCATTATTTTTACTTTCGAGAGAATTAAGTTTTAATTGCTTTTCTTCATCAACATTTTCAGAATCCAAAAGCATACATTTTTCTTCAGAAAAATCCTCCTGCAATTCTCTAATTAAATTTTCAGAAGTTATATTCTCTTTCTGAAAATAGTTAAATGCCTTTTCTAAATCTGTGCCTTTTGCTCGTGAATATATTTCTTTAATATCTTTTGGAGACAATTTTTTTATTTTCGCTATAAAGCCATCATAATTTTCTTTTGATTCTTTTATGCTTTTGGACTTAAAAAGAAGCACCGGTTTCAAGTGTAATTTATATTTTTCAGCGATTTTTCTGCGGTACTGACTTAAAATAACTGCCTGCAAGGCTCTATCAATCGGCTTTAAATCCGCCTGCAAAACTTCTATTTCTTTTGAGTATTTATCCAATCGAAATTGTTTTAAATCATACTGGAAAATAATTTTGTCTTCGTATTTTTGTTTGACATTTTGATTACCTAAGTCAATTGTTGCTGTAAATTCCAGTAAGATATTTTTAGGGTTCCTTCCAAAAATTCCCTTCAATATAGTATATTCCCAGCTTCTTCTCTCTTCTTCTTCGCTTTGAGTCAATTTAGATTTTGTTAATGTCTGTAAATGGTGTGCCTCATCGGAAATAAGTACAATGTCTTTATTTTCAAATTCTTCATAAGTTAGAGCATTTTCTTTTGGATAATTTAAGCGAGTGTGCAGTCCTTGGATAGTTGTAAAAATAATATTTATATCTTCTGGATTTACTGCCTCAAAATTTTGAACCTCTTTTATAAAAACTTCTTTTTCGCCAAACTTAATTTTTGGAGCAAAAAGATATTTTTCGGATAAAGAATTTAGGAAGTTATCTCTTGTTTTTTCAATAATATTTACGCTGTTTACAAAAAAGATGAAATTGCGATAGCCAAGCTTGTATAAATACAAAATATTCGCTGCCATTATAAGCGTTTTTCCGCTTCCGGTCGCCATATGAAAAAGAAGTTGTGCTGGGTATTGTCTTTTCTGATAGCCATTAAAATAAAAATCAAACCGCCCCAATGCTTCTTTTTGATACTCGCGAAATTCAAACTTCGGATTGAGATTTTGGACTATTTCATCACCAACCCGCGAAGTAAAAAAATCCTCTCCAAATGAATCTTTTATTGAATTAAAAGTTTCGTAGAGCATATTAATTTCCAATTTCCCCCAATAAGTGTTGATAATGTTTAAGATCTGTTTTCTTTATCAATTCAATTATTGCAAAACTTACTGATTGTATTTCCCCAAGCAATCTTTCATCAAAATCAGTCGTGCTATCTTGGTATAAAGGGTGAGATTGATCTTGACAATAAGATTCTATACGAGTTTTTATTTCTGAATCTATTTCGGGGTAATCTTCACATAACTTTTGAAACTTTTTATGAATACTTACTCCGCCAAGCGGTATTTTAAATGATATATAATTTTCTAAAAATTTTCTTATCGCATTTGGGAAAATGTAATCTTTTTCTAGACTGCTATCCTGCTTTTGTGCTCTGTCATAAATCAATTTGAATAAATAAGTATATTCTGAATTGTTTTCCTCTAATAGCTTGTCTATTTTTTCTATGACAGAATAGCGACCACCGTTATTTATCCTGGATTTGATTATATAAAAATTACCCTTCTCATATCTCATCCAATCTCTAACAAGTCTGAAAAATGGAAAGTGATGAGTAAAAATAAAAACCTGCTGCGGATTTAATTCTTTAACTTTTTCTTTTATGAATCCAAAAGCCCCGTAAAGATATTGTGAATCGAAACTTGAAACTGGGTCATCTATAATTATTGTTCCATTTTGAGCATTAAAATTTTCCTCTTTTAATTTGATTAAAAAATAGATAAGGGCTATAGCCCCTCTTTCCCCTTCACTTAAGTTATTCGCATCTCTTCTATTTCTCTTTATCGTATAGCCTTCATCCGTTGTTTCGAAAACTATTTCACTTCGTCCGGTAAAGGATTTTAATAATCTGTTAAATTCTTCAGCAGCAAAATAATGTTCCTTAAGTTTTTGTTCTAATTCTTTTTGCTGATTTTCTAACTTTTCTTTTTCCTTACTCAACGAATCAATTTTTTCTTGTAGCAACTTTAAATCCTTAATTTTTTCGTCGTAGTTAGATTTATATCCGCTAATAATGGCCAATTCTAATTTGTGAGCAGATTCTGTGCGTTTCTCGTTAAATGAATTAGTTTTCTCATTATTCTTTCTAATTAGACTATTTATCTGTTCAACAATATTTTTTAATTCTCTTATTGTTCCCTTAAGAATATTAAAATCAAAAGAGATTTTTTGCGAAGGATTATTTTTCTTTTCTGTTAATGCCTTTTTAATTTTATCAATCTCTTTCCTAATTATATCTTCTTTCTGATTAAACTCATTGTTTAATTCAAGATAACTATTCTGAAATTCGCTATAAAATTGTCCTTTTTGTAGTGACCACTTAGGAAGTTTATCCAAAGAAATGTTTTCGATAATTTGTTCAATCTCTTTAATTAAATTTCTTAAAACATCACTAAAATACTCTCCAAGTTCCTTCAGTCTTTCTTCTGAAATCTCGTTTTTACAAAATTCGCATTCAATAGGATGCTGTTTGTCTTTATGGATTTCATAACCAACTCTTAGCCATTCTTTTAATTTTCCATCGACTTTGTCTAAATCCGCTAATAACCTCATACCCTCTTCTGGTACGACGGTTTCGAATATCTTTTGTGATTCCTCTATAATATTGTGAATACGCGCCAAATCAATTTCTATTTCATTGATAGGCTCTTTCGCCTCTCTTTCTTTTAAAGAATTTTTAAGTTGCAAGATCTCATCTTCTTCAAGAAATAAAAATTCTTCGCTTTTTAAGATATTCTCAACGTCTGTAACAGTATAGTTTATATAATCTCTTGTGCGACCACTCTTGGGTTTAACATCATTTACTTCTCTTAATTTATTTATTATTTCGTCTCTCGCATTCTCCAAAATTCTTATTTTTTCTTTGACCTTGTTTTCTTTTTCTTTGTTCTTTTTCGCAAGATCGCGATCTTTATTTCCTAACTCGTTTATTATTGACCTTAATTCTTCTTTCTGTTTTATTAGCTCTTTGCCGACTAATAAAATTTTAGACGCTTTCCCTTTTTCCCAATCAAGATTTTCCTCTATGAAATCTTCGTTAAAAATTCTTATTCTGTTTTTTAATGAATCTGGAATGGGTTCATTTTTTGATAACCTTAATGTGCCACTATTTGTTTCAATAGCGAAGATTGAATCATCTTCTAATTCAAGCTTAACCAACTCGACTTTTTCAAAAGCAGATAAAAGCCTAGTAATTGTAGTCTTCCCACAGCCGTTCCAGCCATAAAAAGCATTGTACCTTTTAAAATCAGGAGTATTTGAATCCCACTTAAAATCTTTGAAAACTGCTATCTTTTTGATCTTTGTAATTCTTTTAATCATAGTTTCAGCTTTTATAAAACTCCCTGTTTAATTTTTTATCCTCTTCACTTACTCCATACTCTTCATCATCAATTTCGCTGTAATTGACATAGAGATGATTTTTATCTAAACACTCAAGCAAAAATCTTTTTTGGTCCGCAATTGATAAATCAGCAAAATCTTTTGCGTTTTCATCAACTGCTTTTATATCCACCTTATAACTCAAAAATGCTTTTTTCTTCATTGTTTCCCATAGTTTTTGAAGTTCATCTTTTGTTTTTGCTTTCTGTATTTTCTCAACAAAATTTTCATTCCATTTCATTAGTTCTAAATAAACAAAATCGCCGCCACCCTTCCAGCCGACGGCTTTTGAAATGCCACCTTCAATCTGCTCGCCATCGATAACTTTTTTAAGCCTTTGCCTAGCAATCCGAACATGATCTTCCATTTGTTCGATTAAAATATATTGCCGCCCCATCTTATGCGCTACCGCACCAAAACTTCCACTTCCTGAAAAGAAGTCTAAAACCAAATCACCTTCGTTGCTTCCGATATCAATTATTTTCTTAAGCAAAAACTCTGACTTGGGATAATCAAAAACTTTTTCACCAAAAAGACGCTTAATGTGAAGGGTACCCATTTCGTTTCTAATTTCTTTTTCGGCCCATATTGATCTCGCCATTTGCTTTTTCTCTCTGTATTTCTCCATAATTCGATATCCACCATCATTAGATTTTCTGGCAATAATCTCAGTGTTTAAAAACTCGCCAGCATGCTCTTTTCCCCACCGCCACACCGTTTGAATGCCTTGTGATTTTTTTGGTAAAACCTCTATCCATCCCTTTTTCTTTTCTAGACTTATCTCATAAAAATCATTTTTATCTCGATTTTTCGGATTAACATAAAAAGGATAAAAAAGATTGGGCCGGTTTCCTTTATTGAATCGGATGTTTCTATTTCTTAATTCTCTTAATTCAAATTCCCCTTTTTCGTCTTTATAAGGAAATTCTTTTTCAACATTAACCCAATTTAATTCTGTATCCGCTTTTTTTGTATATACCAACAGATAATCATTCGTTTTAGCAATTCCCCCATAATCTCTGCCTGCTGGATTAGTTACTGTAGCGACAGTTGCTACAAAGTTATTCTCAAAAATTTTATCGCATAAAACCTTTAAGTATGCTTGTTCGTTGTCATCGATGGAAATAAATATTACTCCATCATCTTTCAATAAATCTTTAGCTACTTCTAACCGATTTTTAGTAAAAGTAAGCCAACTTGAATGATTAAAACTATCGTTATATTTAAAACTATCATTCCCGGTATTATACGGTGGATCAATGTAAATGAGTTTTACTTTTCCGGCGAATCTTTTTTTAAGGGAGTGAAGGGCTAAAAGGTTGTTGCCTTCAATAATTAGATTGTCTTTAATATCTCCTTTTTCATCAGTTCTAAATCCATCAAATCTATGCTCGCCATTTTTATCAATCCGTTTTGCGTTGGTAAAAACTTTTGGGTCAAGCAGGCGGCTGATTTCATCAGGCGCTAAAATTTCATTCCAGAAAATCTCATCCCGCTTTTGGTCCTCTTTTGTCATCCCGCCTTCAAGCACACAATCCTTATACGGCCAGGAAAGCACAACTTCCCTTTTCTCGCTTATAAACTCTCCTTTTTCATCAATCAATCCAATTTTATTTTTAAATGCGGTATAAGAATCCGGCAAAAACTGCTTATTGGAAACAAATCTAATAAATTTATCCTTGTCAAAAATAAGCGCTCCATCTACATTAACAAAAAATACTTCTTTCATCTTTTCATCAGACAAAAGAAGTTTAATTAAATCCTTATCCAACTTTAAAGCAAGTTCAATAATTTTATTCTTCAAAAGCTCGCCTTTGCTAATAAGACGCTCATCATTTTGAAGTAATGATTTTAAATTGTCTAATAAGTTTTTCATAGTTTTACCTTATTAAATCGTCAATGCTAACATCTAAAGCGTCAGCTATTTTTTTGACAGTTTCAATTCTGGGGTTTGGTGTTGCTCCAGATTCAATTTTTGTGATTGTATGTAAGGTAACGCCGGCAAGTTTTGATAACTTATCTTGAGATATGCCCAACTTTGCGCGGTATTTTTTAATATTCTTTGCAATTGTTGCCATTTCTTTTTTACATTGTAACATAATTTTACTATAGTAATTTTACTAGCACCATTACCATTTGCTATTATTAGTATATGAATTTTATAAATTAAATGTCAAACAAAATGGGGGAGTTCCGTTTTGTTGCTCGCGCACGGGAAGGACTGAGCAAGGGGAGCTACAAATAATGATAGCCTATCAGCTTCTGAATAAATTTTGGCAAAGCCAAGGAGCGGGTGGGAAAAAGAAGAGGGGGATCTGGGAGAAACGAATTGTTGCCCGCCTGCTCCGGCTGGGGTGGGAAGAGTTTCCGCAATTCTGCGTTAGGAGAATATCAAAACAGAAAAATTTTTGTTTCCTTAATTGAAAAAATTATTTGGAGCGCGCGATTAAAAAATGATAAGAAGTTTTTTCTGTTTTGCTCGCCGTCAGACGAGAGAAAACGATGATCGGGGAGGTGGGATTTGAACCCACGACCCCAGCGTCCCGAACGCTGTGCGCTAGCCAGGCTGCGCTACTCCCCGAAGCCTATGAATTATAAATTAATTAAAGCTGTATGTCCAGCTTCCGCAGCAGTGAACCATATAGTTATTAGCCACAATTTCCTCTTTAATCAGGCATTAATATTTTTATCCAAATTTTGGTTTAAAATAAAATATTTTCAATGACAAGCACCTCTTTTGGCCCTTATAATTTAATAAATCTGCTAAAAATCACAGGCAGAATATTAAAGCAGTTTTAAAAATATTAAATTTAAAAAGTTAATAAAGAAAAAAAGCGTTTACTCTACTACAGGTAAAGATTAAAATAAAAAGAGAGGTGCATAAATATGAATTTAAAATTAAGGTTTTCAGTAAAGTATGCTTTAATATCGACTCTGAGTTTGAGTTTGATTTTAATTTTCTTTCTGACAGCGACCGGCGGGGAGAACACTCGAGTAAGTCTTAATCTTAAAGAGATTTCCCTGGGAAAAATAAATCCTGGTATGGTGCCTGAAACCCTTCAGTTTAGTTTAAAGGCAAACCGGGTAGCTTATGCAGTTAAGAGCGGCGAAAAATATTTTATGGTTATAGATGGAGTTGCCGGAAAGGAATATGATGGCCTTCATATGCCTAATTCCATTTTCAGCCCTGATGGAAAAACGGCTGTTTATGGAGCCTGGCAAAAGGGAAAAGCTTTTATCGTGGTAAACGGCCAGGAAGGACAGCCATACTGGAACATAAGCCTTATTACTTATAGTCCTGATGGTAAAAAAATTGCTTATTGGGCGGCCAAAGGCGAAGATAAAGCTAAATTAAAAGGAGCAGTTGTTCTCAACGGTAAAGAAGGTCCTGTTTTTGATTGGATTGGTGAAAGTACTCCCGGCCCTATCGGTCATAGCGTAAGAAAATATGCTCCGGTTTTTAGTCCTGACAGTCTGCGACTGGCTTATATAGCAGTCAATGGAGAGAAGGAGCTGGTGGTAGTAGACAGCCAGAATGGACAGAGTTATGAGGCAATTAGTTCTTCTCCCATCTTCAGCCCCGATAGTAAAAAGGTAGCTTTTATCGCCAGAAAAAATGGAAAATGGTTAGTGGTGGTTGATGGGAACGAAGGTAAGCCATATGAGCAGATTGAAAACCTGCTATGGAGTCCTGATGGTCGGAAAATAGCCTATATTGCTTTCCACAAGGGCAAAGAGTTGGTGGTGGTGAATGGAACTGAAGGACCTGAATATCAGATGATTGACAGGATGGAGTTCAGTCCGGATGGCCAGCATCTGGCCTACGCTGCCGATATCGGTCAGAAACAGGTGCTGGTGGTGGATGGCAAAGAGAGCAAGCAATACGATATGATCAACCATTTTGTTTTCAGCCCGGATTCAAGACATTTAGCTTATTCAGCCTTATTGAACCAGAAGGAAACGGTGGTGGTTGATGGAAAGGAATTAACCAGCCATCAATTTGTAGTTAGCCTGGGTTTCAGTCCTGATGGCAAAAAAGTAATATATACCGGTCGTGATGGAATGAATTCGGTTGATCTTTTCTTGAATGGCCAAAAGGTCAAGAGTTTTGAAGAAATAATCACGCCCTGGATTTTCAGCCCTGATGGCCAAAGGCTGGCTTACTGGGTCAGAAAAAACGGTGGTGTTTTGATGGTAATTGATGGGGTAGAAGGGCCTCAATTTGATTTTTCTAATAGCTTGCTTTTTGAGGGTAAAAACGAGCCTGTTTTCAGCCCGGATAGCCGGCACTTGGCTTATGTGGCTGTCAGAGGAAACAAAGAATTAATAGTGGTGGATGGGGTGGAAAGTCATCTTTTTGATAAAATTTTGAGCCGGGTAGAATTTGATAGCCCCGAAGTCTTTCACTTTCTGGCCATCAATAATAATGAAATTTTCAAAGTAGAAGGAAGTTTAGCGCAAACAAGCGGAATGTGAGCTACCTAAAGATGATTGGAAAAGGTCAGATAGAAGGCTTAAAAAAATTAAGGATATAAATGGTTAAAAGCTAAAAGTTCTGAATAAGTGGGAATTTGGCTTAGATAATGAAGAGTTTTATAATCATCAAATATTCTGGAAAACAAAAAGCTTATTTAAAGCCTAAAAAGGAGAAGGGAAGAAATGAGAAGAAAATTTTGTTTAAAGACGGCCGGAAATTTAATTGTTCTAATTCTTTTGCTTTTAGCTTTTTTTGGGGCTGAGCTTCGGTCCCAGGTCGTTTACCCAGCCGGGCAGGTACAGGAAGGGCTAAAAGTGGAGAGCAAGATACTGGGGAAAGAAGTGCGGTATACGATTTATCTACCGCCCGATTATCAGACTTCCAGCCGGCGTTATCCAGTTGTTTACCTGCTTCATGGTTACACTGATAATGACACGGGCTGGCTGCAGTTTGGAGAAATAAACCAGACGGCTGACCGGGCCATAGCTGAGCAGCAAATTCCACCGATGATTATCGTCATGCCCG
>Ga0078972_1005341_pt1 | contig 32816 bp, 43 predicted proteins | sample YelNatPaOPGAMG01_FD_67568 | JGI IMG/M metagenome (GOLD analysis project Ga0078972, IMG submission 67568) | Hot spring thermophilic microbial communities from Obsidian Pool, Yellowstone National Park, USA - OP-RAMG-01 (SPADES assembly) (version 2) | ecosystem: Environmental > Aquatic > Thermal... | reverse complement strand
AATTAGATTTTGAAAATAAAAAAATTACTTTATCAAAATATACTCAAAAAGTAGAGGAGATTACTACTAAATATAAAGAAGAATCAAAGTTTGATGGTATAAAAATAAAATATGTTCCAAACCATTACTATTATCCTATTATTTTTTCTGAATTTCAACATAAAATAGATTATTTAAATCATATTATTAATGAAGAAAGCGAAGTAAAGTTTATTAAAGAGTTGGATGAATATTTAGCTCAAGAAGGTAATTTATTTGATAAAAAATTTGATTGGTGGCTTTTTTCAAAATTAGATGAAACTACCGATGAGGTTTATATTCCTTGGTATAACCCCAAAACTGAAAAAATAGAGCATTTTAAACCAGATTTTATATTTTGGCTTTGTAAAGGGAAAAAATATTATATTTTATTTGTAGACCCAAAAAGTATAACTTATACTGATTATGAACATAAAGTGGATTGGTATAAAAGAATATTTGAAGAAAAAGGAGTTCCTAAACCATTTCCATTCCAAAACTATGAAATAAAAGTTATTCTTTCGCTATATTGCGATGACAAAAAAAGAGTTTCAGAAGCAGGATATCAAAAATATTGGTTTGATAACATTCATACAATTTTGGAGATAATTTAAAATTAATGAGACCAACAAAGAAAGCAAAACAACTTTTAGGTAAAGCAAAAAGGGAAGTTGAAGAATGAATGAAAGATAAAAATAAATCAATCCATTTTATCCAAAGATTTAAAAAAGAATTAGTAAAATGATACCCCCAAATTTGAAGATAAGATTTCAAGATAAAATTTTAAACTTTCAACTTTTAGGGCAGTTCAAGATTGAGAGAGACAAAAAAGGAGCTCCAATTATTTTTAAATCGAAAGGTCAAACAGAAAAGAGTTATTTATTAAGCATTCAAACAGAATTAACAAAAAGCGGAAATACTGAGATGCTTACTATTATTCCAAATCAACTGCGATTAAAATTGCAGAGGAAATATTATGATACAAAAAATCTTAAAGATATTTGGCGGTTGCCGGGAATTTATGCTTTTGTTTCAAAAAGAAATAATAAAATAAAGTATCGATACATAGGCCGAGCAAGCCATGCAATTGCCCAGCGACTGCGGGGCTATCTTTCCCCAGGCCCCACCCAAACCACAAATGCGTATGTAAATCGTTTGATATTTAACTCACTAAATAATGGTGAATCTGTTCTAATTTATTTTTATCCAGAGCAAGACATAGAGAAAGAATTACAGATTCTTCTTCGACCAGATTGGAACAGAGAGACTCCGAGAAATACACAAAAACCCAAGAACTCTTCGAAGGCGTCTTAAATAAATTATTTAAAGGCGAATTGATAAAAAATAGCAATTATGAATAAGAAAAAATTAAGAAAAATTTTTAATTTGATGTTTAAGAAATTAGAATCTATTTCGATAGACAGGAATTTTATTAATGAAATTAATAGAAGAAGAAAAGTGATTTTCGATAAAAACAGGCCCGATTCATTTTTCTATGAGAAATTGGTTGGAACCATTCATGTAAGCGGGTATAGGGTTTCTATTCTTAGAGATCGGTGGGACGATATTAAAAAGGCATTTTCTAATTACGATGTAAATAAGGTAAGCCAATACAGTAATGAGGACCTAAAGAGAATGACGAGAAATCCAAGACTTATCAGGAATAAAAGGAAATTGGAAGCTTGTATTGAAAACGCAAAAATAATGAAAAAAATTTCGGAAAAATATAATTCTTTTGGAAAATATTTGGATGAAAACAAAAACAACCTTAAAAAATTAAAAGAAGAACTGTTGAGTAGGTTTCGGTACTTAGGTAATGTTTTAGTCCTGGAATATTTAAAAGAAATTGGAATAGATGCGATTAAACCTGATGTGCATGTAGTAAGAGTGATGTATAGGTTAGGTCTAATTAATTCTGAGAGGATGTCTACTGAAAATATTAATAAGGTTTTAGCGGTTGCAAATAAAATAGCTCGGTTGACTGGCGAAAAATTAAGTGTGATCGATGCTATTTTTTGGATGTACGGGGGAGGCGGAGATAATCATGTAAAAAAAGCAATTTGTTCAAAAAACAGCCCATTGTGCAATGAATGCCCTTTAACCAAATATTGTAATTTCTATGCGAAAGGTCGAAGAATTAATTGAGAAATAAAATTATGCGAAAAGAAATCAAAAATTTAATAGAAAAAGTGAAAGAGTGTGCAAAGGAAGCTTATCAAGAGTTGGGAAGCGGGTGGGAGGAAGATGTTTATCAGAAAGCAATGGAAGTGGTATTAAGAGAAAAAGGAATAAAATATGAAGCCCAGAGGACTTTGCCAATATCATTTAGAGGTTTTGTTGTTGGCAAGGGGTTTCCTGATTTAATTGTTTGGCATCAAAAGGACAAAAAGAAAATTGCGATAGTCGTTGAATTAAATTCGGTTAAAGAAATTAATTTAGACAGTTAAACTCAGGTTGAAAGATATATGCAAGAATTGAAGAAAGAATTAAAAGAAAATGAGGAATTTTATCCAAAAGGATTTGTTTTTGATTTTACAAAGCCGAAAGGAGAATTGAAAGAAAAGCCAAAAGATCATCACGGATTAAAAATTTTAGAAGTTAGGTTAAAAAATTAATTGAGAAAAATTGACTTTTGGGAAAAATTAAATTAAAATCAGTCAAGAAGCTGATTTTAATTTTAAAAAGAATTATTAGCCAAAGCCAAATAAAAAGTCGAGGAATTAATTGAGCGCTACACGTTCTTATATTCTGTAGAATGTTGGAATGTTTTTGTAAGGCTTTGAGATGTAAAAACATGGTAAAAATCTCAGTTATCATTCCGGCTTTTAATGAGGAGAAATTTTTAGGAAATTGTCTTTTAAGTTTGAAAGAACAAGGTTTTAATGATTTTGAAATTATCGTTGTTGATAACAATTCGACTGATAGAACAGCAGAAATTGCCAAAAAATTTGGTGCGATTTTGGTTTTCGAGAAAAATCAGGGAGTGGCGTTTGCTAGAAACAAGGGGACGAGTGTTGCGAAAGGAGAAATTTTAGTTTTTACTGATGCTGACACGATTTTGCCAAAAGATTGGCTATCAAGAATTAAAGAGGAATTCGAAAATGATAAGGATCTAATTGCTTTTGGAGGTTCTTGCGAATTTTATTCTGGTCCCATTTCAGCCAGGTTGGCGAGTAAATTTCTTTTAAAGCCGTTTTTGGTTTTCGACAAATTCTTCTCTGGAGATTTTAATTTGATGGGGTGTAATATGGCAATAAGAAGGGGGGCATTTTTGAAAATTGGAGGTTTTAATGAAAATTTAAAATTGAACGAAGACGTTGAAATTTCTTATAGATTAAGAAAAATGGGGAAAGTAAAATTCGATCAAAATTTCAAAGTTAAAACTTCTGGGAGAAGGTTTCGCTACGGTTTAATTTTGGGAATAATAAATTATGCTCCAACAACAATTTTTAGATGGCTCTTTAAAAAATTTGACAAATTTCAAATTTTTCCTTCGCCAAGGAAAGAGGAATCTTTAGTGGGAAACTTTTCTTTCTTTTTATCCTTTTTCTTTTTCATTTTTTTATTTTTCCATTTTTTGAATTCAGAGAGTGCCATAGCAAAAAATTTGGTTAAAAAAGAAATGAATAGAGTAATCTTTACAGAAAAGAAAATTAAAATTAAGATAGAAGATGAATTTGGAAAAATCAAAAATTTACCTCACCTTCGATGACGGGCCAAACGAATATACTTTAAAGAACCTTGAAACTTTAAAAAATTTTAATTTGAAAGCAATTTTTTTTGTTGTCGGAAAGAATTGTCAAAAATTTCCTCAGGTTTTAAAGGAAATTGTGAAAGGGGGCCATTCAATCGGTAATCATTCTTTTTCTCATTCGATAAGATTTTTCTTCGATTTCAAAAGAGAAATTGAAAAAACGAGAGAAATTATAAAAGAAATAACCGGAATCGAAACAAAAATTTTTCGGCCTCCTTATGGATTTTTGCCTTTTTGGTTGAAAAATTATCTTTTGGAAAATGGATACACGATTTTACTCTGGAATCTGGACTCAAAAGATTGGAGGGGAAAGGTCGATCAAAGAATTTCTCAAAAAATAAAGTCAGATTCGATTTTACTTTTTCACGATTGTTTAGAAACTTCAAGAACCTTACCCAAAATTTTAGAAAATTTAAAGAGAGAAAATTTTATTTTTCAAGAAATTATTAACAAAATAATTGCGGAATTAAAATGAACCCTGTTAGAAGTCATTATTGGTATGTGTATCATTAAAGCCAGCAGATAAAGAACATCCTTATGGCCATTTCAAATTTGAGGTTTTGGCAGGATTTTTTGATTACTTTGATTTTATTTTCAACAGGAATTTGAATTATTTTTGAAGCATCTCGAAAATTAAAAATTGAAATTATCCTTGACAATAGTTTTATTTTGAATATATATTTATAATAGAAAGGTCGAAAACTTTAAAATAGGATATAAAAATTATGCCTTGGGGAATGGGAGGAGGCCCTTGGTGGGTATATCCAGAATTTAGAAGATATTGGTGGAGATGTTGGAGATATCCTTGGTTGCCAAAGGGTTGGTGGGCATCTCCTGAATATTTCGAAAATATAACTCCTAAAGAAGAAAAGAAAATACTAAAAGAAGAGTTGGAAGCGTTAGGAGAGGAAATGAAAGCAATTGAAGAAAGGTTAAAAGAATTGGAAAAGAAGAAATGATAATTGGAATTTCGGCAAACGGAAAAAATTTAGAAGATACAATAAGCGAAGTATTTGCCAGATGTCCTTATTTTATCATTGCTGAAATTGAAAAGGGAAAGATAAAAAGTTTTGAAGCAGTAAAAAATGAAGCTGAAGACAGAGCAGGAGGAGCCGGGATTTTTTCCGCAAAATTGATGGCCGAAAAAGACGTTAAAGCAGTAATTACAAAAAACATTGGACCAAGAGCTTTTGAAGTTTTGAAACAATTTAATATCGAGGTTTATCAGGGAGAAGGGGAGATCAAAAAGGCAATTGAAGACTTTATTCAAGGAAAACTTGAAAAATTTGAATGAAAATAGCATTCGCTACAGATGGAAACAATTTAAAAGATAAAATTGCTTTGCATTTTGGAAGGGCAAAGAATTTTTTAATTTTCGATATTAAAAACGAAACTTTTGAAGTTTTTGAAAATCCAGAAATTGGAGGGGAAGAACTTCCACCAGATTTTTTAGCCAAACAAGGAGTGGAGGCAGTTATTGCTTTTAGTTTAGGACCGAGGGCTTTTGAAAAATTCAAAAATTACAAAATTGAAGTTTTTAAGGCAATAGAAGGTACAATTTTGGAAAACATTGAAAAATTTAAAGAAGGTAAGTTGAAAAATTTATCGAAAGAGGATATCTTTTAAATTATGAAAATAGCAATCACTGGAGGAAAAGGAGGGGTGGGAAAATCGATGGTGGCGACTTCTTTGGCGTTTGAATTTGCAAAAAGCAAAAAAACGATTTTAGTTGATGCGGATGCTGAATGTCCAAATTGCCATCTGCTTTTGTCGATAAAAAGAAAAAAATACAAAAAAGTTTTTCAGTTAATACCAAAATTTGATTATAAAAAGTGTAAAAAATGCGGAAAGTGCGTGCAAGTTTGCAAACAAAATGCCATCGTTTTTGTTAAAGGAAAATACCCTGCTTTTTTAAAAGATCCTTGCGTAGGTTGCGGGGCTTGTGTTTTAGCTTGCCCTTTTGGAGCAATTTCAAAAGATAAAAAAGAAATTGGAAAAATTTTTGTTGGAGAAAATTACAATGTTAATTTGGTCTCAGCAGAATTGAAAATCGGGGAATTATCTTCGGGAGAAGTAGTTCAAGAAGTGAGAAAATGTGCTGATGAAATTTCAGAAAAAACAAAAGCAGAAATTATGATTATTGATTCTGCTCCAGGAATTGGATGCCCAGTGATTGCTTCTTTGGTTGGTACAGATTATGTTGTCGCAGTAACCGAACCAACACCATCTGCTCTTTTCGATTTAAAAAGAGTTTTATATTTAGCAAACCATTTTAAAATTAGACACGGAATTGTCATTAATAAATTTGATCTGGCAGAGAATTTTTCAAAAGAAATAGAAAAATTCGCAAAGGAAAATAAAATTCCGATTTTAGGAAAAATCCCTTACAGAAATGAATTTCTCGAATCAACAATAAAAATGAAACCGGTTGCCAAAATAAATCCAGAATATGAAAAATTGTTTAAAGGTATTATTGATAAAATAAATAATTAAAATGAAAGAAAAAATCGCGAAAATTTCGATATTGGCAAATGCGATTTTAGCTGGAGGAAAAATCGCTGTTGGCATTCTTTCAAATTCTGCCTCGGTTTTGGCAGAGGGTATTCATTCTTTAATGGATGTTTTTTCCTCTTTGATTTCATTTTTTGGAATTAAAATTTCAAAAAAGCCAGCAGACAGAGAACATCCTTATGGCCATTTCAAATTTGAGGTTTTGGCAGGTTTTTTGATTACTTTGATTTTATTCGGGACTAGCTTGGGAATTATTTTTGAAGCATATCAAAAATTCAAAACCCCCCCTTTAATAAAAATTCCGATTTTGGCTCTTTCTGTAATGATTTTTTCGGCAATAATTAACGAGATAATGGCAAGGTTAAAAATTTATTTTGGACAAAAAGAAAATTCAGTTGCTTTAATTTCAGACGGAGTTCATTCAAGGGTTGATGTTTTTGCATCTTTGGCAGTTTTCGCAGGATTGATTTTGAATAAATATTGGATTTATACTGATTCGGTTTTGGCTTTTTTAATCGGTCTTTATATCATTAAAGAATCTTTCTCAATTGGAAAGGAAGCAATCGATTCTTTGCTCGATGTTTCTGCTCCTCTTGAAGTTGAAGAAAAAATAAAAGAAATTGCAAAATCTCAGGGAATTGAAATTTCAGATTTAAAAACTCAAAAGAAGGGCTCTGTTTTTACTGCCAATTTGGAAATAAATTTGCCAAAGAATTTAAACGTTGATACCGCAACAAAAATTTCAGAGGGTTTGAGAGAAAGATTGATGAAGGAAATTAAAAATTTAGTTTATGTTGCAATTCAAATAAAAAGCCATGATGTCGAAACTGGATTTTATAAACCAGCTTTAAGAGGTTTTGGATTTGGGCAAGGTTTTGGTTGGCAAAGGAGAGCAAGATTTAGAGGAAAAATAGAAGAAACTCAGGGAAGAGGCCCCGGGGGTTGTTGTGTCTGCAAAAGATGCGGCTATAGAGTCGAACATCAGCCCGGAATTCCTTGTTCTAGTTTAATCTGTCCAAATTGCAAAAATCATTTAACAAGGGAATAAAATATGGTAAGACCAATTAAACCAAGAAGAATACAATTTGATCCAAAAGCAGTTTATTTTAAACCAAGAGCCGTTCCTCTTTCAATGTTAGATGAGGTTGAGTTATCTTTGGATGAAATCGAAGCTTTGCGCCTTTGTGATTTGGAAGGATTAGACCAAGTTGAAGCAGCAAAGAGAATGAAAATTTCCCAAGCCACCCTTTGTCGAATTTTAACCTCTGCCAGAAAGAAGGTCGCCGAGGCATTAATCGAAGGAAGGGCAATAAAAATTTCAAAACCTTAGAATTTGGTTTTGGGGCTTGACAAGATTTTTTATTTTGCTAAACTATATCAATATAGATTGATATGATAAGATGTTGCCAAAAGAAAAAATCGATTTTAAAAGTCGAGAGGGTGGCAATGATATTGAAAAAGATTTCTGAACCAAACAGATTGAAAATTTTATGCATTTTAAAAGATGGAGAAAAATGCGTTTGCGATATTTGGCAATGTTTGAAACTTCCCCAAAATTTAGTTTCCCATCATTTGAAGGTTTTGAAAGATTTGAATTTAATTTCTTCAAAAAAGGTCGGTTTAAAAGTTTCTTATCAATTAAATCAAAAGGTCATCAAAAAATATTTAAAGGAATTAAATAAATTTTTTGAAAAATAAACAATATGATTATTAAAATTTTGGGCTCTGGATGTCTTAAATGTCAAAAATTAGAAGAAAATGCCAGAAAGGCAGTTCAAGAGCTTGGTTTGAAAGATGTAAAAATTGAGCATATTTGCGAGATAGAGAAAATTATTGAACATGGAGTAATGTCAACTCCAGCTATTGTAATTGACGAAAAAGTTAAGGCTGCTGGCAGAATTCCCGATATAGAAGAAATTAAAAGCTGGCTGAAAAAATGAAAATTATGAGAGATAATATTATTGAGGTTAAAAATTTAACAAAAAAATTTGGAGATTTTGTAGCCGTAAACAATATCTCGTTTGATGTCAAAAAAGGAGAGATTTTTGCTTTTTTGGGGCCTAACGGCGCTGGCAAAACAACGACGATAAAAATGTTAACTACTATTTTGCATCCAAGCCAAGGACAAATCAAACTTAATGGTTTTGATGTTGTTGAGGAACCGACAAAAGCTCGTCAATCTTTTGGTATTGTTTTTCAAGATTATAGTTTGGACGATGAACTAACTGCTTGGGAAAACATGGAGTTTCACGGAGTGCTTTACCAAGTACCCAAAGAAGTCCGTCGCCAAAGAATTGAACATCTTTTAAAACTAGTAGAACTTTGGCAGAGAAGAAACGATTTGGTGAAAAATTTTTCTGGCGGAATGAAACGCCGGTTAGAAGCAGCCCGGGGCCTTTTGCACCACCCAAAAATTCTTTTTCTCGATGAACCCACCTTAGGGTTGGATCCCCAAACAAGAAATTTAATTTGGTCGTATATCAAAAACTTAAATAAAGAAGAGGGGATAACCGTTTTTTTTACAACTCACTATATGGAGGAAGCCGAAAAAATGGCTGACCGAGTGGCGATTATTGATCATGGTAAAATTATTACCCAAGGAACCGCGGTCGAACTTAAAGAAAAAACCAAAACCCAAAGCTTGGAAGAAGCATTTATTAAATTAACCGGCCACCAGATTCGTGAAGAAGAAGCGAGCCCAATTGACCGAATGAGAATGCGACACCAAGCTCGCTTTAGGAGATAAAAATATGATGAAAATTTATATCATTTGGCTTCGTCAAGTTAAAAGGTATTTTCGTTCAAGATCCCGTTTAATTGGTTCAATTGCTCAACCGCTGCTTTTTCTTTTAGCGTTGGGTTTTGGCTTTGGACCAATTTTTGAAAAAGCGGGGGGCGGAAATTACATTCAATTTTTAGCGCCTGGAGTTATTGGTATGGCTATTCTAATTACCTCTTTATTTTCTGGAGCCGAAATTATCTGGGATCGTCAATTTGGCTTTTTAAAAGAAATGCTAGTAGCTCCGGTTTCCCGTTTTGAAATTATGATTGGCCGAACTCTTGGCGGAGCAACTGTGGCTGTTTTGCAAGGGCTTATTGTTTTTTTGATTTCGCTTCTAATCGGATTTCGACCTCAGGTAAGTTTTTGGCCGATATCTTTTATTTTTATGTTTTTAATTGCTATTTTATTTTGCGCTTTAGGCACAACCATTGCTTCTTTGATGGAAGATATTCAGGGTTTCCAATTAATTATGAATTTTTTAGTGATGCCTTTGTTTTTCTTATCAGGAGCTCTTTTTCCTCTTCAGGGTTTGCCTCGGGTTCTTATTAAAATTGCCTCGGTAAATCCTCTTTCTTATGGTGTTGATGGTCTGCGAGCTTCTTTAATTGGCGGAGCTCATTTTGGATTTTTTGTCGATTTTACTATTTTGGGCGCAATTGCAATTTTATTTTTGATTTTGGGAAGTTATTTCTTTTCAAAAATGGAAATATAAAAAAATTTAAAAATATGAATAAGGATGAATATAAAATTTTTATTCTTCTAACGGGATTGTTTCTGATTTTTTACTTTATGCCAATGCAGTCGCCCCTATTTACCAGCGCCATTTTATCTGGTTTGAAATTATTAAATGAATATGCCCGCCAGCATGTTTTAACCTGTCTTTTGCCAGCTTTTTTCATTGCTGGCGCCATTTCTATTTTTGTGAAAAAGGATTTTATTTTGCGCTATTTGGGCGGACAGGCAAAAAAATATGTCTCTTATTCTTTGGCTTCTATCTCTGGATCAATTTTAGCGGTTTGTTCTTGCACAATTTTACCACTTTTTGCTGGCATTAGAAAAAGAGGGGCTGGTCTTGGTCCAGCGATTACTTTTTTATTTTCCGGACCAGCCATTAATATTGCAGCTATGTTTTTAACGATATCTGTTTTGGGATTTAAAATTGGCTTGGCTCGGGTCATATCTGCTATTTCATTATCGGTATTAGTTGGTCTTTCAATGGAATTAATTTTTAGAGAAAAAACAGAAGCTGGGGGATTATTTATTGAAGAATCCAAAGAAATAAAAGTTGGCAAAAAAAGTTTAGTTGCTTTTTTTGTTGCTCTGGTTGGCATTTTGATAGTTAACGGCTTGCAGATTGATAAAATAATCAAATTTAGTTTAATGATTCTTTTAGCTTTAATTACCGCTGGCATTGCTATTTTTAAATTTCATCAGGAAACCACTAAAGAATGGCTGAAAGAAACTTGGAATTTTGTTAAAACTCTTTTACCAATTTTATTTATCGGCGTATTTATAGCTGGCTTTATTATGCCCTTTTTGCCAGAAAGTTTGATTGTTAAATTAGTTGGTTCAAATTCAATTCTGAGCAATTTGGTTTCAGCTATTTTTGGCGCTTTTATGTATTTTTCCACTTTAACTGAAATTCCAATTTTACAAGCGTTAATTGCTAAAGGAATGCATAGCGGTCCCGCCCTGGCTTTGCTTTTGGCCGGTCCTTCATTGAGTTTGCCCAATATGTTGGTTATTAGAAAAGTTCTTGGAACATCAAAAACAATCGTTTATGTCTCTTTAGTGATTTTATATTCCGCTCTCGCTGGCTTAATTTTTGGTAAAATTTAAATTATGGAAAAATTCTATTGCCCAAAATGTAATAAAATTTTTGAGGCAGAAGGAGAAAGGAAAGAGTGGCAAAACTCTATTTTTGGCAAATGCTTTAAATTACTTGCAAAATGTCCAGATTGTGGGGCAGAATGTGAGGAATGGCGACCAAAGGGACCTTCTGGTAAAAAAAACGATAGTTGTTCTGGAACCTGTTCAACTTGTTGTGGTTGTGGTTAAATTTAAAATATGGAGACAATTTTAAAAGTGGAAAATTTTACCCCGCACCCTATTTTGGTGGTGCGCGGGTTGGGATACCGGTATTGACACGATGACTTAAATGGTATAAAAATATACTAATGAAGGAATTTTTATCTCAGGCAAAAATTTTACAAAAATTGAGGGAAAATGAGATTTCTCTTTTTACTGTTTCCGATTTTAAAAAAATTTTTGGGATTAAAAAAGAAAACACTGCTTATAAAATCGTTGAAAGATTAACAAAAAAAGGAATTTTCAAAAGATTGATTAAAAGAAAATATCTTTTTACCTTTTCAGATTATAATGACTTTCAAGTTGCCAATTTTTTATATCCCCCTTCTTATATTTCCTTGGAATCAGCCCTTTCTTTTTACGGAATTATTACCCAATTTCCTTACCAAATTACTTCTGTTACACCAAAAAAGACAAAAAAAATTGAAGCCTTGAGCAAGGAGTTTTCTTTCTCTCATTTAAAACCAAAACTTTTTTTGGGTTTTGAAAAAAAAGAGAAATTTTTAATTGCCTTCCCAGAAAAAGTCCTTTTTGATTATCTTTATTTTGTCTTTAAGGGATTAAGAATTTTTAGAAAGGATGATTTTGACTTAAAGAAAATTAAAAAAGAGAAATTTTGGGAATTTGTCAAAAAAGCTGGTAACGAGAAATTAGAAAAATTTATTAAAGAATTAAATTTATGATCACAAAAAGACAAATTGAGGAATTTTCAGAAAGATTAAAGATCGATCAATTTACCATTTTTCGAGAATATCTTCAAATTCTTTTTTTAAATTATTTTTACCGAGAAAAAGAGACAGAAAAAATTTATTTTAAAGGAGGAACTTGTCTTCACTTTTTCTTTAATTCTCCCCGTTTCTCTGAAGACTTGGATTTTTCAACTTTACTTTCAGAAAAGAAGATTAAAAACCTCGTTGAAAAAGTAGAAAAAAATTTAAAAATGGAAATTCCTGAAATTAAAATTTCTTTCCTTTGGCGCGGAAAACGGGCTTTGAGGTTTAAATTGAAATATCAAGGTAAAGAATTTAAATATCCCTTAACAATGAGGCTCGATTTTTCTTTTGAAAAAATTTTTCTAAAACCTCATTTAGCCCATTTGAAAACAATTTTTCCCACCTCTTTTTCCTCTCTCGTTTCCCATCTGGATAAGAAAGAAATTTTGGCAGAAAAGATAAGAGCTTTTCTTTGGCGAGGAAAAGGAAGAGATCTTTATGATTTATGGTTTCTTTTAGAACAAGGAACTGAATTTGATAAAAAAATTTTGGAAGAAAAACTAAAAATGACAAAGAAAAAGTTTGATAAAAAAATTTTTTTAGAAAAAATAAGAAAATATCCGGAAAAAGAGGTGCGTTTAGATTTAGCCAAATTTCTGCCTTCTCCAGAAAGAAAAATTATTCCCCATTTGAAAGAAAAGCTAATTTCTCAATTAACAGAGTGAAAATAAATTAAAATGGCAGAGGAAATTTTAAAAGTTGAAAATCTAAATGTGAAATTGGACGATGAATTGATCATTTGCAATTTGTCTTTTGAGGTGAGAAGGGGAGAGGTTTTGACGATTTTGGGTCCGAATGGGGCAGGGAAGACGGTGTTGCTGAAAACTTTGTTGGGAATTTTTCCTTTTGAAGGAAAAATTGAATGGAAAAAGGGAATAAAAATTGGTTATGTTCCTCAAAGAGTTCCTTTTGTTAAAGATTTTCCGATTTCAATCGAGGAGTTTTTCAAGTTGAAAACAAAAGACGAAAAAGAAATCAAGAAAGTTTTAGGGTTGGTTGGTTTTAACGAGGGCTTTTTAAAGAAAAATTTGAGTGAAATTTCTTCTGGTCAATATCAAAGAATTTTGATCGCTTGGGCATTAATTGGAAATCCTGATGTTTTATTGTTTGACGAGCCAACAACCGGAATTGATATTTCAGGAGAGGAAACGATTTATCAACTTTTAGAAAGATTGAAAAATGAGAGAAATTTAACGATAATTTTGGTAACGCACGATTTGAGCGTTGTCTCTAAATTTTCAGATTATGTTATTTGTTTGAACAAATGCCCAATTTGCCAAGGCAAACCAAAAGAAACCGTTACCCCAGAATCTCTATCAAAACTTTATGGTCAAGAAATAAAATTTTACGAACATTATCATGATCATTAATTTTTTTGAAATTTTAATTTCTGGGATATTCGTTGGAGGGATTGCAGGATATTTGGGATCTTTGATGTTAGCAAGGAAAATGACGATTGTTGTTGATCCTTTGTCTCATTTGGCCTTACCAGGAGTTGCTTTAGCTTTAATTTTTGGCAAGGATGTTTCCCTGGGCGCTTTTTTATTTTTGTTTTTGGGTTCGATTTTAATTTGGTTTTTGGAACAAAAAACAAAATTACCGACAGAAACAATCATTGCTATTTTATTTTCCGCGACTCTGGCAATCACTTTTTTATTTTTATCAGAAGAAAAATTAGAGGAAGTTTTAATTGGCGATATTTCAAAAATGGGTATTTTTGAAAGTTTTATTACTATTTTTATTTGTTTTTTTGTTTTTCTTTTAGTTCAAAGAATTTATCCTAAATTAACCTTAATTTCAATTTCAGAAGAATTGGCTTTAGCAGAAAAAATTAATTTAAAAAAATATCAGTTTTTCTATTTGTTTTCTATTTCTTTAATCGTTTCTTTGAGCGTCAGGTTTGTTGGCGGGCTTTTGGTTGCCGGGCTCACTGCTTTGCCAGCAGCCACTGCTCGAAATTTGGCCCAGCAATTGAGTCAATACAAAAAATTGGCTATTTTTTTTGGAACATTTTCGGCTTTTTGGGGGATTTTCTTTTCAAAAATAACGGGTTTTCCGCCCAGTTTTTTAATTATCATTTTTTCTGCCTTTTTCTTTTTTCTTTCTTTAATTTTTCGATTTTTGAAAAGAAATCAATTTTAGCCCTTTTATTTTTTTAAAAAATTTGTTAAGATTAAACCATGAATCAAAAAAATCTTATTTTTTTATTTTTAGCCATTGGATTGTTTTGCGGTTTTTTTTATTTTTTAAAATCGTCAAATGTAAAAACAGTTTCTCAACCAAAACCTTCTTTAGCTGTTGTTTCTAATAATCTTTCACCATCTAGAGAACCCGAAGGTTCTTTCTCTTCACCTTCTGATAAAATAGAAACTCCTTTGAACGAGAGTGGGCTGATTTTATTTTATGGTTTGGGTTGTCCTCATTGCGCTAAAGTCGAATCCTTTATCAAAGAAAATAAAATTCAAGAAAAAATTTCTATTGAGCAACGAGAGGTTTATTTTAATAACGATAATCAAAAATTGTTGATGGAAGCAGCAAAAGATTGTCGTCTTAATGAAAATAGAATTGGCGTTCCTTTTTTATGGGATAAAAAGAACCATGATTGTATTATTGGAGATCAGCCGATCATTGATTTTTTTAAAAATAAATTAAAATTTTAAAATGCCCGTCTGTCCTGTTTGTACGATTACAATTGTAGGCGGAGTCGGCCTTTGTCGTTATTTGGGAATTGATGATTTAATTTCTGGAGTTTGGATTGGGGCCTTGCTTTTTTCTTTGTTTTTATGGATGATCAATTGGTTAGATAAAAAGAAAATCAAATTTTTGTTTCGAAAACCCTTAATTTTTGTTTTTTGGTATGGTTTGGTAATTTTTCCTTTAATGAAAATTGGAATTATCGGCCACCCCTTGAATAAATTTTTAGGAATCGACAAACTAATTTTTGGTATTTTTTCTGGCACCATTGTATTTTTGATTTCAATTTTATTCGAGAATTATTTAAGAAAGAAAAATCAGGGCAGGGTTTATTTTAAATTTCAAAAAGTCATCGTTCCAGTTTCGTTTTTAATAATTTTAAGTTTAATCTTTTGGAAAATTTGCTAAAGGTCAAAGATATTATTTTTAAAAAATGGAAGGAAAAAAATTTGCAACAGCTTTAAACTGTATGGACGGAAGGGTTCAGTTGCCAGTGATTGAATTTTTAAAAGAGAAATATCGTGTTGATTTCGTTGATATGATTACAGAACCCGGAATGGATAAATTATTAGCAGGGGGTCAGAAAGAGATGCTCGAGAGGATTAAAGAAAGGATAGAAATTTCAGTCAAAAAGCATGGTTCTCAAATCGTGGCCATTGTTGGCCATGGAGATTGTGCTGGCAATCCCGTTGAAAAAGAGGCGCATTTAAGGGATATTAGAAAAGGAAAAGAAATTTTAGAATCGATGGGTTTTGGGGCCAAGATTTTAGGATTGTGGGTTAATGAAGATTGGAAAGCAGAAATTGTTGATTGATTTTTTATTAATTTTGAAAATTGGTAAAATAATAAATAAAAAGGTTGCAAATTAATTTTTTTATGGAAAAAACAAAATTAAAAATTGAAGAATTATTAAAAAAAGTTGAAGAATCAAAAAAAGGAAAATTGGATCTTTCTTCTGACGAAGATTTGTCAGTGGCAATAATGAATTTGATTTCTATCGAAGAACATTTTTTCTTTTCTGGAGCGAAAACTGGAAATAAAAAATATTTTGATTTGTTAAATCAAACGAGACAAATGAGAAAAGAACTTTTGGCAAAATTGGTGAAAGATGTTGAATCAGGTTCTGAATTATGGTGCTTGAGTAAACATCTCTTGGCTGCTTCAATGAGATTGATTGAGGTGGGAACAAAATATTATCAAGACGGGAAAAAAGAGGAAGCAGAAAATCTTTTTTCAAAGGCCTATGATCTCTGGAGTTTGTTTTGGGGGTTGAATTTGAAATTAATCGATATTGGTCAGGTTAAAAAGATTGAGGAAAATCAATTGAATGTTCATGATAAAGAAAAAACAGGTTTTATGGAAAAATTAAAAAACGTTGTTAAAAAAATCATCGATTGTTGCATTGAATAATCTTTATTATGGAATTTTTGGGTTTAAGCGAAGCGGAGGTTTTGGAAAGACAAAAAAAATACGGAAAGAATTTAATAGAAGAAAGAGAAGGGCTTGATGCTTTTTTAATTTTTAAAAACCAATTTAAAAATCCTCTCATTTATATTTTATTTTTTGTAGCTTTATTTTCTTTATTTTTTAAAGAAATTTTTGAGTTTTTCTTAATTTTAGCGGTGGTTTTTCTCAATGGTTTGATGGGTTTTTTCCAAGAATACAAAGCAAAAAAAACACTGTTGGCTCTGAAAAAAATTTTAAAACCCTTGGCTATGGTGATTAGAGAAGGAAGGAAAAAGGTTATTGAAGCCAAAGATTTGGTGCCTGGCGATTTGGTTATTTTGATTTCAGGAGACAGGGTGCCAGCTGATGGAAAATTAATTCAGGGCGAACTTTTAATTTCAGAGGCAATTTTAACAGGAGAAGAAGAAGGAGTATTAAAAAAGGAAGGAGATAAAGTTTTTATGGGAACGAATGTTCTTTCTGGAAAAGGAGTAATGGAGGTTGAGAAAATTGGAGAACAAACAGAAGTGGGAAAAATTGGAAAATCGCTCGTTGAGATTAAAGAAGGAAAAACGCCCTTGCAAGAAAAAATGGAAGATCTATCGAAAAAGCTCGCTCTTTTTATTTTAATCGTTTGTTTTTTTATTTTTCTTTTTCAGATTTTAATGAATGGTCATATTTTCGAGGCCTTGAAAATTTCTGTTGTTTTGGTCATTGCAGCTATTCCTGAAGCCATGCCAGTTGTCATTACTTTAATTTTGACTTTGGGAATGGCAAAAATTTTAAAAAACAAAGGGTTGGTTAAAAGTCTTTTAGCAGCTGAAATTTTGGGGTCAACCTCTGTGATTTGTCTTGATAAGACAGGGACCTTGACGGAAGGAAGGATGAAGGTAGAAAAAATAGTTTTTGAAGAAAAAGAAGGTCTTCTTTTTTGTATGCTTTTAAATAACGAGGAAAAAACAAGTTTAGAAGTAGCACTTTTTAAATTTGCAAAAGAAAATTTAAAAGAAAAAGGAGAAAAAATTTTAAAAGAAGGAAAAGAATTTTTTGAAGAACCATTTGATAGTGAGAAGAAATATTCTCTTTCTCTTTGGGAAATTGAAGAAAAAGAAATATCGTTTTTGACAGGCGCGCCGGAAATTGTTTTTAATTTTTGTCTTCTTTCAAAAGAGCAGAAAGAAAAATATTTTCAAATTCTTGATCAATGGGCAAGTGAAGGATTAAGAGTAATTGCTTTTGCCAAAAAAGAAAAAGGAAATTTAAAAGAAAAAAAAGATTTTCAATTTTTGGGTTTGGCAGGTATTTTAGATCCAGTGCGAAAAGAGGCAAAAGAAATGATAAGGATTGCCAAAGAAGCAGGAATAAAAGTAAAGATTGTTACTGGCGACCATTTAAAAACAGCTCAAGGGGTAGCCACAATTTTAGGTTTTCATTTGTCCTCCGAAAACATAATGGAGGCCTCTTCGCTGGAAAAGATTTCAAAAGAAGAATTAAAAAGAAAGATTGATGATATTGTTTTGTTTTCCCGGATTTTGCCTCACCAAAAAAGGAAGATTGTTGAGATTCTAAAAGAAAAGGGTGAGGTCGTTGCTATGACCGGCGATGGCGTGAACGATGCTCTGGCTCTAAAAGAAGCAGATATTGGCATTGCTGTTGGTGAGGCGAGCGAGGTCGCCAAAGAAGCAGCAGACCTTATTTTGCTCGATAGCAATTTTAAAACAATAATTTTGGCCTGCCAAGAAGGAAGAAGAATTTTGTCGAACATCAAAAAAAGCATCGCTTATGTTTTATCAAATTCGTTTTTAGAAATCGGCGTTTTGTTTTTGGCTGGCATCTTGAAATTTCCTTTGCCCCTAAACATTCTTCAAATTTTATATTTACATTTTATCTGCGATGGTCCGCCAGATTTGGTTTTTGCTTTTGAACCCAAAGAGAAGGGTTTAATGAAGAAAAAACCCATAGACATTAAAAAAGAATCGCTTTTTGATAATTTTCTTCTTTCTTTAATTTTTTTAATCACGATTTTTGTTTCTTTCGTTTTAATTTTTTTCTTTTATTTTTTTGGAGTAAAAAACAATGATTTTCAACTGGCAAGCACCTTGGTTTTTGCCACCCTGGGCTCTGTTGATTTGATTTATTTATTCGCTTTTAAAAATTTAAGAAAGCCGATAGCAAAAACAGAAAATTTTTTTGGGAATAAATTTTTGTTTTTAGCGACGATCTATGGTTTTTTGCTTTTATTTTTAGCTGTTTATTTTCCGCCCCTGCAGAAATTTTTAAAGACCGTTCCTTTAAAATTTTGGCATTGGTTTATTGTTTTTTCAATAGGATTTTTGACAACAATTTTATTGGAAATTTTGAAAGCAGTTTTTAAGAAAAAAGAAAAAAAGTTATAATTTAAAAATGTTGGCAATATTTTGGATTTTTGTTTTTATTTTGAGCATCGCTTTATTAGTAAAATCAGCAGATTGGTTTACTGAAAGCGCTGAAAAAATTGGCCTCGCTTTAAAAATTTCTCCTTTTATTATTGGAGTCACGATCGTCGCTATTGGAACTTCTCTGCCAGAATTAGCCTCTTCTTTGGCCGCTGTTTTTAAGGGAAAAAACGAAATTGTTGCTGCTAATGTTATTGGTTCTAACATTTTTAATATTCTTTTTATTGTTGGAGTGGCTGCTGTGGTTGCTCGAATGTTGACAATCAGAAGGAGTTTGATTGATTTGGACGCTCCTCTTTTGGCTTGTAGCACGATTTTATTTCTTCTTGCTGGTTTAGACAAGAAGATTGTTTTTGGAGAAGGACTTTTGCTCTTTTTAGGTTTTTTGGTTTATTTGCTCTACACTATTTATCAAAAAAAAGAACCAGAAGAAGAGGAAACAGGAGAATTTTTTGAGGTTTTACCTTCCATGATTGAAAAAAAAGAAAAAAAAATTAAAATCGATCTTAAAAAAAGAAAAGATCAAAAATTAAGTTTTCGCGTTTTTTTCTTTTTGATTTTGGGGGTTTTAGGACTTGTTTTCGCTTCTGATTATACGATCGAATCTTTAACAAAAGTTTCTCAGATTTTGGGAATTCCCACATCAGTCATTGCTATTATTGCTTTGGCTGGCGGAACTTCTTTGCCCGAACTTGTTGTTTCTGTTAGAGCTGCTGCTCAAAAAAAATACGAGATTTCTTTAGGAAATATTTTTGGTTCTAATGTTTTCAATATTTTAACGATTATAGGCGTTTCTTCTTTTTTTTCTCCTTTGACCATTGATGAAATTACTTTTTCTGTTGGATTTCCTTTTTTAATTGTCGCCACCTTTTTGTTTATTATCTCTGGTATTTCTCGAAGAATTCATATTTGGGAAGGTGCGATGTATCTTTTGATTTATTGTCTGTTTTTCATTAAACTCTGGGGAGTTTTTTAAATTTTAAAGGTCGCAAAAATAAAATTATTTTATGGAAGAAAAAGAATTTAAGGTTTTAAAATTTCTTTTGGGAATTCTTTTGATTATTTTTTTGATTGTTGTTAGCTTTTGGTTTGGCGCCGATACATTAAACAGGATAAAACAAAATAAACTTATTTCCAGCGGACATACGATTGCTGTTTCTGGGGTTGGCGAGGTTTGGGCAAAACCCGATTTAGCGATAATTGATTTTTCGGTTAATAGCGAAACGAAAACAATAAAAGAGGCATTTGAAGAAAATGTTGAGAAAATGAACTCAATTGTTGAAGTAATGAAAAAACAGGGGATAGATGAAAAAGATTTGAAAACGATCAATTTTAACATTTATCCTCGTTATGAATGGCAAGACAATGCTCTTTTTCCTAATGAAAAAAGAGTGTTGGTTGGGTATGCGGTTGAACAAACTTTAAGAGTAAAAATCAGAGATTTAAATAAAACAGGAGAGATTGTTGAGTTGGCGCTGAAAAACGGCGCTAACCAGGTTGGCTCTCTTCAATTTACGATTGAAAACGAAGATCAGTTGAAATCTTTGGCAAGAAAAGAGGCGATTGAAAAAGCAAAAGAAAGGGCAAAAGAAATAGCTCAACAACTCGGAGTGAAATTAATAAGGGTGATGAGTTTTGCCGAAAATCCAGGATCTCCTTTTTATTCATATCCATTAGCAGCAGAAAAAAGCATCGGAGAAAATACTCCCCAAATTCAACCTGGCGAAGACAAAATTAGAATTGAGGTGTCTTTAACTTACGAGATTGAATAGAATGTTATTTATTCTCAAAAAGGTTTGAATAATCAGAAAAACTAGCCCTAAGTTGGTAATTTTTAGATTGGTCGCAATTACTGGACGAAGTGCGAACCTATTTTGAGCAAAACCCTGACTGATCCACCGTCCAAAACTGGCGGGTGAGCAAGCCACTGATTCGTTTTAGTTTTTCTTTTTCAGGTTGATCTCATCTGGAATCGTTCAGATTCTTTGTTGGGATCAGCAACTTGGTTGAGAGAAATAGCAGAATCTCGTCCCCAAAATACTCCGCCCATATGGTGTTATGGTAGAGCTGATGAAATTAACCCAAAGACCACCGAGTTAATTTCAAAAATCGGCATAGAGCATATCTATATTGGTGTTGAGGTTGGTTCAAATGAACGCTTAAAGGAAATTAAAAAAGGTATTACCCTTAGTCAGGTCTTAAATGCCATTCGCCTTTGCCGGAAACATAACATCAGAGTCCAACCTTCTTTCATTGTTGATTTTCCCGGAGAAACGGAAGAATCTTTTAGAGATACAATAAACCTTGAGCTAAATGCTTGGGATATCTGAAAATTTCTGGTATACTGAAAAGGAGGTGAAAAACATGAAAACACTCAACTTATATGCATTAGAAGGCATTCCATTGATTCAACAAGGAGACGATATAGGAGAGATCATCTGCGAAGTCGCAGAAAAAGAGAAATTTTCTTTTGAGAACGGCGATATTGTGGTGGTTACTTCAAAAATTGTCTCCAAAGCTGAAGGACGACTTGTAGACACCTATAAAGTTAAACCCTGAAATTGCTCAAATTGACGAAATCGCTGCTGCCGCCTCGCTTATTATGGGTCAGACCAATGAGCGCCGGCCAGTGGTGATAGTCAGAGGGGTTGATTTTCAACCATCAGAAACCGCTAAAATCAAGGATCTTCTTCACCCGGCCAAAAAGTACATTCAAGATTCTTTAGAGGTAGCAAAACAGATCAAGGAATACTAAAGAATCTCAAAGTCCATCTGCCCGCGCACGGGAGGGTTTAGGGTGGGAGTGATTTCTTTTTGGTCTTGCCGCCGTCCAAAAAAATTCGTTCCGAAAAGCGAGCGGCAAAAATTCCCCCAGAAATTATAAAAGTTGCATCTGGTCGGGGCACTGGGATTTGAACCCAGAATCTCTTGCTCCCAAAGCAAGTATGTTGCCGTTACACCATACCCCGCAATCTTTTTTCTTTTTAATTTTACTCTTTATTTTTTTAAAAAACAATGGTAAAATATTAAAAGATGAATTTTTTTGAGGAAGCAAAAAAATATCATATTCCTTTTTATTCCCATCCCCAATTTGTTTTTCTTTTGAATGGTCTTTTGATTATCGTTATTAATCTTATTGTTTTTTTAATGGTAAATCAATTTTTTGAAGATCCCGCAATTCCTGTGGTTATAGTTTCTAGTCTCACCTCCTTTTCTTTAATTTTATCATATTTTATTACTCAGATTTTTTCTAAAATTTTGGATTTGAACCGTTTAAAAACAGAGTTCTTTTCCATTTTTGCTCACGAGGTAAAAAGACCCCTGGTTATTTTTGAATGGACTTTAGATTTGTTTTCGCAAGAGGTAAACGAAGAGGAAAGAAAAAAGTATTTTCACGAGCTGAGGAAAACAATTTTTCAGATGAAAAAATTATTAAAACAGATTATGATTTTAAGTCAGGTCGAAGAAGGGGAGGGTGTTTCCGAGGAGAAAGAAAAAATTGATTTTAAAAAATTCGTTGAGAAAATTTTAGAGGATTTTCAATTAGAAATTGCCAAGAAAAAAATAAAGATAGAGATTTTAATTCCCGAAAATCTTTTTCTTTTTGCACCCCCCAGTTTTTTAAACATTCTTTTGTCAAATCTTATTGAAAACGCCATTTTTTATAATCGCCAGGAGGGAAAAATTGAGATCGAGGCAAAAATAAAAAATAAAAATTTTTTTTGCGCCGTTTCAGACCAAGGAATGGGAATTCCCAAAGAGGATCAAAAATTTATTTTCCAAAAATTTTTCAGAGCAAAAAATTCTAAAAATATAAAGGGGGTGGGCTTGGGTCTCTTTATTTGCAAAGAAATTATCAAAAGATTAAAAGGTCAAATTAATTTTAAGAGCAAAGAAGGAAAGGGAACAATCTTTTTCTTTACTTTGCCCTTGAAAGAACAATGAAAAAGAAAATTTTATACATCGAGGATGATCCTATTTTGCAAAAAACATTGGGCCGAAAATTAAAGGTTGAGGGCTTCAAAGTAATTTCTGCTTTAGACGGAAAGGAGGGGTTAATGTTGGTTCAAAAAGAGCGTCCAGATTTAGTTTTGCTTGATTTGATTTTGCCTCAAATGGGGGGCGTTGAATTTTTAAAAGAATTGAGAAAAAACGAGAAGACAAAAGATATTCCAGTTGTTGTTTTAACAAACGTGAGTAAAGAAATAGAGAAAATTCAACAGATTTTAGAATTGGGTATTAGGGGTTATTTGGTAAAATCAGAATATTCTTTGGAAGAAATCGTGGAAAAAATTAAAGAATTTTTAAAATAAAAAACAAAAAATGACAGTTGAAGTAGAAAGATTAAAAAATTTTCTTATCGAAGCTGGTTTAATTACTGAAAAAAATTTTGAAGAGCTTTTAAAGAAGGCGCAAGAAAAAAATCAGTATATTGGGGAACTCTTAATTTTGGAAAAGATTTTAACCCCGGAAGAATTAAAAAAAATCGAAGCTTATCTTTTAGGTATTCCTTACATTAATTTAGAAAAAGAAAAAATTCCCGACGAAGTTTTAAGGATTATTCCCGAAAGCATTGCCAGAACCCATAATATTGTTGCTTTTAGAAAAAGGGGCAGAGAGTTAGAAGTGGCTATGATCGACCCCGATGATTTAAAAACAATCGATTTTTTGAGAAAAACAATTGATTTAAAAATTCTTCCTCGTTTGACAACCGAGAGTTCAATTAAAGCAGCTCTAAAACAATATCATAAAAGTTTGGAGGCGGAATTTGGAGAGATTATTAAACAAGAAGCGGTAAAAATAGAGACGATTAAAGAAGGAGAGAAAGAAGAGAAGAAAGAGGGTGAAGATTTAGAAAAGGCAGCCCAGGAATTGCCGATTGTCAAAATCGTTGACACTCTTTTGAAACACGCGGTTTTGCAAAGGGCAACCGATATCCACATTGAACCGACCGAAAAAGAAATCGTTGTTCGTTATCGCATCGATGGTATTTTAAGAGCTGCCATGATTCTGCCAAAAAACATCTCTTCCGGCCTTGTTGCCCGAATAAAAGTTCTTTCTAATTTGAAGTTAGACGAACACCGTTTGCCTCAAGATGGTCGGTTTAAAATTGAGATGGAGGATTTGAAGTATTCGATCCGAGTTTCGATTTTGCCCGTGATTTATGGCGAAAAAATCGTCCTTCGCTTATTACCCGAGACAGCCAAGGCCTTAACCTTAGAAGAATTGGGATTTTGGGGCGAATCATTAGAGAAAGTTTATTCAGCCCTAAAAAAACCCGTCGGTATGATTCTCGTTTCCGGGCCGACAGGTTCTGGAAAAACAACGACGCTTTATTCAATAATCCAAATCTTGAATACTCCGGGAGTTAATATTTCGACGATCGAAGATCCTGTGGAATATCGAATTCCAAGCGTTAATCAAACGCAAGTGGTGCCCTCTATCGGACTTACTTTTGCCTCGGGATTGCGTTCCCTTTTAAGACAAGATCCTGACATTATCATGGTCGGTGAAATTCGCGATAACGAAACCGCTTCGCTGGCTATTAATGCTGCCTTAACAGGGCACTTGGTTTTGTCGACGATTCATACCAATTCTGCCGCTGGCGCTATTCCTCGTTTGATCGATATGAAAGTCGAGCCTTTTTTAATTTCTTCAACTTTAAATTGTATTATTGCCCAAAGATTGGTCAGAAAGTTAGCGGATTCGAAAAAAAAGTATTTTTTAAGCTCTTCGCAGTTAAAAAGATTAAAAGAAATAGTTGATTTGGAAAGGGTTTTGAATATTTTGAAAGAAGCGAAAATAGTTGATGAAAAGGCAACCTGGGAAAAAATTCCTTTTTTTCAGCCAGTTCCTTGCCCTGAAGCGCCCGATGGTTACAAGGGAAGAATTGGGATTTTTGAGGTTTTGGAAATTAATTCTACGATTAAAGAAATGATCGTTCAAAAAAAGAATGCCCAAGATATTCAGGAACAAGCTCAAAAAGAGGGAATGGTTTTAATGGTTGAGGATGGTTTAATCAAAGCTGTTTTGGGAATAACAACGATTGAGGAAGTTTTCCGTGTTATAATAGAATAATATGGTAAAAGGTCGTTAAAATAAAATAAAAAATGAAAAAAATTTTATTTTTGCTTTTTGCTTTTTCTTTTCTTTTGGCTTCCGATTTGATAAAAGCCCAAGGATTACCCTCAGGACAAAACACTCCTCCTTATGGTTACCCAAATCAGTACAATTCTTATGATCCTAGTTTAAGAGCGAATCAACCTCAGATTTTTGATTACACGAATGAACAGATGATTCTTCAAAAAAGAGAATATTTGATGAATCTTTTTGGCGCGAACACTGTTTCTTTTTCTCCTCAGGATTCTTATTTTTTTCTCGTTGGTCAGTTTTCTCTTTTGCTTCCTTATCTTCTTTTTAGTTTGCCCCAACCTCAAATTTCTGTTTTTACCCTTGCTTCTGTTTTTTTAATGTATCCTTAAATGCCTCTTTATTCTTTTTTTGCCAAATCTATTGATGGGAGAGAAAAAAAGGGGATTGTAGAAATTGAAGATTTAGAAGAATTCGAAAAAAAACTAAAAAGCGAAGGTTTTTTTCTTGTTTCAATTAAGGAAAAAAAAGAAAAATCCTGGAGAAATATTTTTTCTTTTTTTTCTTCCGTTTCTTCGAAAGAAAAAATTTTTTTCACTCGCAATTTAGCCGTGATGCTTTCAGCGGGCTTATCTTTGAGTCGCGCTTTAAACACTCTTTCTTTTCAAACAAAAAACAAAAAATTTAAAGAAATTATTTTGAAAATCAAGGACGAAATCGAGAAGGGAAAAAGCTTTTCAGAAACCTTGGGATTGTTTAAAGATGTCTTTTCTGAATTTTACCAAAGCATTGTCATGGTGGGCGAAGAGTCAGGAACTTTGGTTGATTCTTTGCAAATGATTGCCAAACAATTGGAAAGGGAAAATGAATTAAAATCAAGAATCACGGGCGCTTTAATTTATCCGGCGGTCATTATCTTGGCAATGGTCGGTATTGCAATTTTAATGTTGGTTGTTGTTATTCCTAAATTAGCAGAAACCTTTTTTGAATTAGGGGTTTCTTTGCCTCTTTCAACCCGGATTGTTATTTCCCTGGGTCTTTTCTTGCAAAAAAATATTTTTATTTTGATTCCTTTTTTTATTTTCCTTTTTTTATTTTTGAGGCTTTTTTTGAGAACAAAATCGGGAAAAAGATTTTTTTCTTTTTTTTCTTTAAGAATCCCGATACTAAGTAATGTTTTTAAAACCGCGATTTATGCTTCTCTTTTAAGAAATGTTTCGACCTTAATTTCAGCGGGCGTCGCCCTGCCGCGGGCCTTGGAAATTACGGCCCAAACCTTGGGTAATTTGTATTATCGAGAATCTTTTTTGGAGTGTAAAGAAAAAATTAAAAAAGGAGAAAAGTTGTCTGACGCCTTAAAGGGTTTTCCCCGTCTTTATCCGCCTTTATTGGTGGAAATGGTAGCTGTAGGCGAAGAAACGGGTGAGAGCTCTAGCATCCTTTTAAAATTAGCTTCGTTTTATGAAAAAGAGGTTTTAAGGTTTACGAAAAATTTAACCTCGATTATTGAACCGGTTTTGATTCTGGTTATTGGTGTTGCCATTGGTTTTTTTGCTTTTTCCGTCATTCAGCCGATTTATTCTTTGGTCAACGCGATTCAATAAAATGTTTTCAGGAAATAAAAGTAAAAAAAATGGTTTTACTTTAAGCGAATCTTTAATTTCTATTTTTATTTTCACTGTTATTTTTGCAGGAATTTTTGGTTTTTTTTATTTAACCTCAAAAATCATTATCTTAGCAAAAATAAGAATTATTGCCGAGAATATTGCCGCGGGTGAAATGGAAAAAACAAGAAACCTTCCCTATCCTTCGATCGGTCTTCAAAAACCCGGCGCTTTTCCTTATGGTGTTCTATTGCCAACTTCTTCAAAAATTTTGAACGACATCGATTTTTTGATTGAAAGAAAAGTCGATTTTGTTATTGATCCTCTTGATGGGACCCAATGGCCCCAAGACGAATGTCCTTTTGATTATAAAAAAGTAGTGATTACTGTTTCTTGGCAAAAAAATTTTCCCGGCAGCGTTAGTTTGGAAAGCGTTTTTTCGCCTGCAAATTCCATCGAGGAATGTCAGACCTCTGGAGGAATTTTAGCTGTTTATGTTTTTGACGCTAGGGGCGAAATGATTTCTCAACCAGTAATTCAGATTAAAGATCCTCAAACGAACGAAGTCTTAAAAACAGCTTCTCCTGATGACGGATATTTTCGTTTTTCTATGTCCCCGGGCACTTATCGGATCGATGTTTCGAAGGCTGGTTATTCTTTCGAAAGAACTTACGGAATCGATGAGATCACTTATCCAAAACTGCCCCATCAAAACGTTCTCGAAAAAAAAGTGACCGAAGTTGCTCTATCTATTGATAAACTTTCGCAGTTAGAGGTTTTAACCCTTTCCGATCAAGGCGAAGAATTTTTTTACGATGCCTTTTTGAACGACCAGAAAATTTCTTCTTCTTCCAATATTGAAATTTTAGAGGGCAAGGCCTATTTAAGTTCGACCACGGACGAGGGTTTTTTAATTTCAAAAGAGATTTCAGCGACTGATATTTTATCTTGGGATCAATTGGTTTTTTCTGATTTTAAACCCTTGGGGACAACGATAAAGTATCAATTTTATTTTTTCGATGCGACCACTGGCGAATGGCAGTTAATTCCAGATCAGGATTTGTCGGGTAATGAAGCCGGTTTTGAATCCTCGCCCGTTAACCTTTCTTCTTTAAAAACCGATTATTCAAAATTAAAATTAAAAATTTCCTTTTCTTCTTTGACGACAACAATTCCTTATGTTGATTATTGGGAAACTTCTTGGAAGACAAAAAAAGAAACGCCTCTCGGCAATATTTCTTTTTCATTTCATGGAGAAAAAACCCTGGACCAGGAAGGAAGTATTTTTAAGTTTTCAACGACAAGCGTTTCTGATGAACAGGGGAGAAAAATTTTTCCTTCTTTAGAATGGGATTTATATCATTTCTCTTCGGAAAATCCTTTGGAACTTTACAAAACAGAACCAGGCCAACCCCTTTCCTTGGAACCCGGAGAGTCTGAAACAATAAAACTTTTTTTTCGTTCGAGTAATTCTCTTTTTATAACAGTGAAAGACGAAGAAACATTGGATCCGATTTTTTGGGTTAAAACCGTTTTAAAAAGCAATTCTTTGGGTTATGAAAATACCCTTTTTACCGATTCAAGGGGGCAGGTTCTTTTTATTTCTTTAGAAAGCGTTAACTACTCTTTGGAATTATCGGCCCCTGGTTATGCAACAAAAACAATACCTGTTTTTGTTTCGGGTAATATATTTTTAAGCGTAAAATTAAAAGCCTTAGAATAAAATGACAAAAAGAGGTTTTACTTTAACTGAAACAATAATCGCAATCTTTGTATTTTCGATGATTGTTGCCGCTCTTTTTTCAGCGGTAGTCATTCTTTATAAAAGTCAATCTTATAATTTTTCTCAATCAATGGCTGTGGCTGAAGCCAGAAAAGGAATCGAAGAGATGGTCAAAGAAATTCGAGAAGCCCAAACGAGCCAAAGCGGTTCTTTCTTAATCGAAAAAGCGGATGATAAAGAGTTTGTTTTTTATGCTGACATTGATAATGACGGTCAGATAGAGAGGGTCAGGTATTTTTTGGGCAATGTCAATAGCGGACAAGAAACAAAAGAATGCGAAACCACAGTTTCTAGTGGTGAGTGCTATGTTAATTTTTCAGATTTTTTAAAGGGTGTTTTGATTTCTGCTCAGGTGAAGGTTTCTTTAATGGGCGATTTTGATCACAAGTCGAATGAATACGCCGAAATTTTTGCTGACGGTAATAAAATTTCTTCGGATTTTTGTAAGACCGATTGCACCCATTGTCCGGCAACCTTTGAGGGAACAAGAATTTTTGATGTCACTGATTTTGCCAGAGATGGACAAATCATTTTTTCAGCTAAGGCAAGTAGTTATGTGGGCGCGGAATGCGGAACCTCGTCAAAATATTCGATGAGGGCGCGATTCGAATTTTCTTTTTCCGAAGATATCTCTGCTTTTGTTCATCAGTTTAAAAAAGGAGTTATTGAGCCGGTGTTTGAGGGAAACGAAGTGAAATATCCTCTGGATCAGGAAAAGGTTTCGATCCTGACCAGTTACGTGAGAAACGTGCCGCCGATTTTTGAATATTTCGACAAAAACGGAAATAAAATTGACAATCCTTCTTTGAGATTAAAAGATACAACGTTAATGAAGGTTTATTTAGTCATTAACATTGATCCCAATCGGCCACCCAAAGAATTTGAACTAGAGTCTTTTGTAAGTTTAAGAAATATGGCAAAATAAAAAAATGGAAAAAAGAAAAAACGGGCAAACGCTGGTTTATATCTTGGTTTTTGGTTCTGGCTTTTTGTTGATTATTTTTGGTTTATCGAATCTTTTTTTGTCTCAGTATCGTCAGGCAAATCAGCAAGCGGCTTTAGAAAAGGCCCTTGATATTGCTGAAAGTGGAGTTAATTATTTTCAATGGTGCTTAAACAATAAAAAAGAAAACGAATGCCAGGGTGAAAAAGATTATTATGATAGTCAGGGCCGAAGGGTTGGAAAATTTGAAATTTCTGACGTAAAAACAGAGAGTTGCGGTCAAACGATTCGTCATGAAATTATCTCTGTTGGTTATACTAATCAGTTTCCTCTTTTAAAAAGAAAAATCAAAGCAGTTTTTGGTAGGCCTTCGGTTGCTTATTATTCTTATCTTTTAAACAGCGATGTTTGGGTTGGTCCCGATCATGAGATTAAAGGACCCTATCATTCCAACGGCGGTATTCGAATGGATGGAGAGAATTCTTCGATCGTTAGTTCCGCAAAAAAGGAATGGAGCTGTGATTCAAATTTTGGTTGTAGTCCTTGTCCTTCAAAATGTACTTATAAAAACCTTGCTTGTTATTGTCCTGGTGTTTTTACTACTGCTAATGGTAACGAATCCCTATTTCAGTTTCCGATTCTTTCTTTTTCTTTTGAAAAAATTACCATAGACCTCAATCAATTAAAACAATTAGCCCAAAGCAAGGGAATCTATTTGGGACCTTCTTTATCTAAAAAAGGATATCATTTGGTATTTTTGGATGACGGAAGATTAGAAGTCAGGGAAATTCAGTCCTTAACAGGTGTCCGGGGATTTTATTATGATGAAGAGTGGCACTACGATTATTTTATTATTAATAAAGAAAAAAAAATTAATACCTTTAACATTCCTTCTTCTTGTTCCGTAATTTTTGTTGAAGATAATGTTTGGCCCGAAGGAAAAATTTCAGGGTCGATTACTTTAGCGGTTGCCAATTTGATAGTCCCCAACGCGAAAACCTCTGCGATTTTGCGAGGAAATATTGTCTATAAAAACAGAGATACTGATTCTTTTACTTTAATTGCCAGAGATAATATTTTAATTTCACCCGATTCTCCTGATTATATGGAATTGGCTGGCATTTACATTGCTCAAAGGGGAAGGTTTGGTCGCAATCTTTATCAAGAGGGCCTATATCAGTATCGGGAAAAATTAGAGATCAAGGGTTCGATTGTCAGTAATGGTCGCGTTGGCACTAAATGGATTTATGATGATGGCAGCTGGGCTTCTGGTTATAATAAAAGAGAAACGATTTATGAGCCCCGTCTTTTGTATTGTTCGCCATCTTTTACGCCAGCGCTTGAAGCAGATTTTCATTTGATCGGTTGGCAAGAAGAATGATTTTTTAATATAATAAAAGTATGGAGTTTTTATCCTTAAAAAATAATGCTTTTGCCTTAGACATTTCAGATTATTCTTTGAAAATTTTAAAATTAAAAAAGAAAGGAAAAAAAATTGTCGTCTCTTCTTTTGGCGAGAAAGAAATTGAAAAAGGCGTTATTGAAAAGGGAAAGGTTGAAAATCATAAAAGATTGGCCCAAATTATTAAAGAGGGTCTTTTAGAAATAAAAGGGGAGAAAATTAAAACGAATAAAGCAATAATTTCTTTGCCAGAAGAAAAAACATTTTTATTCTATTTAAAAACACCAAAACTTGAAAAAGAAGATCTCTTTCTTTTGGTTAATTCAGAATCAAAAAATTTTCTTCCCTTGCCGGTTGAGAATTTTTCCCTTGATTTTGAGGTTTTGCCCCAGAAAGAAAATTCCAATTTTTTCGAAGTTTTAGTTTGTGCTGTTGAAAAAGAAATCTTAGAGGGGTATTTTTTGGCAGCAAAGGAAGCAGGAATTTTTCCTATTATTTTTGAACCAGAATCCCTTTCTGTCTGCCGGGCGATTTTTGAAAAAGAGGAAAAAGACCCTTTATTGGTTGTCGATTTTGGGAGGAGTAAGACCAATTTTATTGTTTTTTGGCAGGGGTTTGTCAGAGAAACCTTTTCTTTTCCTCTTTCTTCTCAAAATTTAACAGAGCAAATTATGAGGAGTTTGCAGGTTTCCTTTGAAAAAGCAGAAGAGTTGAAATTCGAATATGGTTTGGGAAAGGTTTTCAAACTAGACGAAAAAAAATGGAGGAATGAAATTTTTGAGGCAATTCTTCCCCCAGTTGTTGCCTTGGCTCAAGAAATGAGAAAATACATTTCCTATTATGAGACGCACGACAAGATGAGAGTTTCAAAAATTTTATTGGTGGGTGGCGGAGCGAATTTAAAGGGATTGGTAAGGTTTTTATCTTACGAAACAGATTTAAAGGTCGAAAGAGCAAACCCGTTTTTAAAAATTTCGTCTTCTTTTCCCGTCGACAAAAAAATGGGATTTGCCACAGCCGTGGGCTTGGGTTTGTTGGGCATATGATCAATCTTTTATTTAAAGAAGAAAAGGAAAAAAATAAAAAAGAGAGGAATTTGAAGATTCTTTTAATTTGGGAGGTTTATTTTATATGGTTTTCGTTGTTTTTTTTGATTTTTCTTTCTTTAATTTATATTTTTTTGTTTTTAAATTTTGAAAAAACAAAGATTATTTATTCAGAGAAATCAAAGATTCTTCAGCTTTCTTATTTTCAGGATATCAAAGAAAAAAAAGAAAATTTATCCCAACTTTTTCCTCGCATTTTTAATTTTCTCCAAGAAGAGAATTTAGTGGAGAATTTAGATTTCCTTTTGAAGATAAAGCCAGAGACGGTCGATTATTTGGAGCTTTCTTTAAATCAAGAAAACCAAGTATTTTTAAGAATTTTTGCCCCCAAAAGAGATGATTTATTGGCCTGGAAAGAAAAAATAGAAAATGAAAAGAAAGTTTTAGATTTTAATTTTCCTCTTGAGGCCCTGTTTCAAAAAGAGAATATTGATTTAACAGTCAGTTTTAAAATAAAAAAATGAAAAAATATTATTTTTTTGTTTTCATTTTTCTTTTTATCTTTCTTTCTCTCTGTTTTTTTAACTTTTTGATTTTCAAGAAAAACAAAAATCTTTTGTCTGAAATCAAAAAAGAAAAAGAAAATGAGATGTTAATAGACATTGAAAAAAAAGAATTGGAAGAATTGAAAGATTTTTTAAAAAAAGAAAGGGTTTCAGAGATTGAAAAACAATTTGTTTCAAAAGATAACCCTGTTGATTTTATTAATTTTCTTGAAGATTTTTTGGAAGATCAAGGATTGTCAGCAAAAATCACTCTTCAAGCAGCTCAGGATCAAAAACAGGGGAATTTTTTTATCTTTAAAATTATTTTTTCTTCTTCTTTTGAAAAAATTTATCATTTTTTGGAAAAAATCGAAAACATTCCTTATTTTGTGAAGATAGAAAGAATTAACCTTTCAGTAGCTGAAAAGAACGAGGTAAAGGCCGAGATTGATTTAAGGGTTTTATCAAAATGAAAGTAAATATTAAAAAATTTTTTAAAAAAATAACAACCTTTTTTTCTTTTTTAATCGAAAAGGGAGCAGAACATTTTTTGACTTCTTTTTTTCTCATCATTTTTATTTCCTTAATTGTTTCTGGTTTTTATTTTTTGAGCATAAAAAGGGGTCTCGAATTTTCTCCGAAAATTGAAAGAGAAGATAATCTTTTTTTGAAAGACCTTCAAAAAGTCCTGGAAATTTTAGAAAAAAAAGAAAGGGTTTTTAAAGAACCAGTTGAAATTCCAGGCTTTTCTTTAAAAAGAAAATAATTCCCTTGACAGTCTTTTTAAGTTATTTAAAATGAAATTAGTGAAGAAAAAAAAGATTGTTTTAATCGAGGATGAAACGATGATGATTGATTTCTATAAAGAAGTCCTTGGAGACATTGCTGGCTTTGATGTTTTA
>Ga0078972_1005340_pt1 | contig 32817 bp, 27 predicted proteins | sample YelNatPaOPGAMG01_FD_67568 | JGI IMG/M metagenome (GOLD analysis project Ga0078972, IMG submission 67568) | Hot spring thermophilic microbial communities from Obsidian Pool, Yellowstone National Park, USA - OP-RAMG-01 (SPADES assembly) (version 2) | ecosystem: Environmental > Aquatic > Thermal... | reverse complement strand
ATTCATATATGCTTCTTGCATTATATCTTTCTTCATCTTTTTCCTTAAATCCTGTTTCTGTCATTCTTCCCAAATATCTTGATATTTTTTTCCTTTTCTTTTCTTTTTTATCCCATTCTGTTGTTCCAACATAGACATAATAGGATTTTCCTATTTTTTTTATTTCTAAAGGCTTTTTATATTTCATCTTTAAAACTTTTAGTTCTTTTTTAAATTTATCCATATTAAAATTATACCCTAATAGGGAATATATGTCAAGTAAAATTTTATTTATTTTTCAATTGTTTTTTTAAAAAACACTAAGTTATTCCCTAAAAATCAGTGAGTTAGGGTTTTTAAAGAGGGGCGAGGGGAGATTTTATTTATGCAAAAAAGGTAAAGCAAAAAAATTTACTTTATATTTTATAAAAACCTGCTATCACTGATGGATTACAACATAGGTTGATTTGTAGGTAAGGGTTAATCAAAAAGGAGGTATAATAAAAAATTTTTTATAAATTCTAAATCAATTTTATTTCTATTTGCGTGCCTTCTTTTATTGGCGTGGTAAAACCGGCTTTTTGACCATCTACGAAAAATTCCAGCATTTTACCTTTTGTCTGTTGAATATCAATTGGATAAACTTTAAAAATTGATGAAAGCATAATCATCTCTTCACCTGGTTTAATTTCAATATTTGCTCCGTTTATTAAAAATTCATCCTCATTTACTTTTTTTCCATTCATATAAATCTCATAATTTTCTTTTTCTATCTCATAATCTCTACCATTTATCTTTACTTTTATTTTTTTCTTTGGCGGTGATTTTAAAATATCTTTTATTCTATAATAGGAAGGAACTTCTCTGAATAAAATTTTATCTAAATTTTTTACCTTGTAATCCTGCGAAACTTCAATTCCATTCACTTTTAATTGATAATTTCTTTGTTTTAAAATCACTGGCTCTTTATTTAAAGTAATAACTATATCCCTTTCACTTACAATATCCGGTTTAAAACCCTGCATTGCAAGAATTTCACCAACCGTGCTTATTTTTTCAAAAGTTATATTTGCTCTATCTTTTAATGGCTCTTCTGGAGAAACTTCTTTTCCATCACAAAAAACTTTTGGAACCACCTGTATCAAATTTCCATTTAATTCTATAGACATAAACAAATCCTGCGGTAAAACATCTTTTATAAAGCAACTTGCATCTTTACCATCAATTGCATCTGATATAAAAATTTTATCTCCGTTTTTTACTTCATCTTCTAAACTTTTTTGAATACCATTTATATAAACCTTTGCATGTTCTGCTTTACCACCCCTTAAAATTTTTATTTCGCCGTTTAAAGTATAGGTTAAAGCATTTCCTGGTTTCCCATATAATTTTTTTAATTCTATTCCTTTTGCCATTAAAACATCCAGTACTTTTATATTCTGGTTTAAATTTATAATATACTCTTTTTCACCATTCACCATTACCTCTATAAATCCAATGCCTCTTTTATAAATTGCTGTTTCTAAAATACCAACAGGTGTTATTCCTTCAGGTCCTTTAATAATATCCGGCAAATTTTCCAGATTTAAAATATCTTGTGGCAAACGATGTCCCACCCTTGTTTCTGGAAGTCCGATTTTTGCTGCTATTTTTTCTTTTAAAATTTTTAAAGAACTGCCACCGCCAACAAGAACAATTGCCTGCGGCTGCTTGAAATTAAGGTCAAGTATTTTATCCGCTATTTCCATTGCAATTTCTTCCACTTTTTCCATTATAATTTTTAAAAACTCATCATAGGTTATTTCAGTAACATTATTAAAAATATCTTTTATCTGAACTTTTTTTTCTTTTTCAATATTTCTTTTTAATTTTTCCGCTTCATTAAAATCAATTATTAAATTTTTGCAAATTTCTTCTGTAATTTCATCTCCTGCTTTCGGTATCATTCCGTATGCTATTATTTTCCCCTTGTCTGTTATTGCAATATCAGAAGTCCCGGCACCTATATCAACTAAAGCAAGATTTAAAAGCCGCATATCCTCCGGTATGGTTACCTGCAAAGCAGCAATTGGTTCAAGTGTTATTCCTTCTAAACCAATATTACAATTTTTAAATACTGCAACCATGCTGCTGAAAGCCATTTTTGGTAAAAAAGTAACTATTGATTGAACTTCAAATGTCTCCCTGCAAATCTGCTGCAAGGGATTTTTTATTTCCTCCCCATCTATTTTAAAAAAAACAGGGCTAAAACCAACGCAATAAAATTCACCATTTTTTTTATTAACAACCGTTTCGTATGCCTTTTTTACACTTTCCATTTCTATCTGCAATACATCATCTTTTGTTATTTCACCTTTTTTTTCTTTTTTTATATCAACTTTTTCAGTTATTAAATTTCTGCCTGCAAGTGCAGTTGTTGCATTTTCAATTTTTATTGAATTTCTTTTCTCTATTTCTGTTATGACTTCTTTCACAATTTCAGTAACATATTCTATGTTATGTATCTGCCCATCAAGCATCGCACGTTTTTTATGTTCTTTTAAAACAACATCTACTATTTTAATTTTATTTCCGTTCAATTCTCCTAAAATTCCTGCAACTTTTCTGGTTCCTATATCAATTGCAAAAGTTCTCATACAACCACCATTTTTATACTTTTATTGCATCAAGTATTATTTTAACTGAAGGGGTATCAGGAATAAGCAGCATATAACCCTTTATTACCTTTTCATTTGCTTCCAAAAATTCTGTTTCTATTGAAAGAATATGGCTTGACATTTTTTCAAAACCTTCTGAAACAGTTATTAATATGGCACTCGCTATATCAAAAACTAAATTTGGAACAGAAGGCAGCAGCATAAGTCCCAAAAATTCATTTAAAGCATTCATATATGCCCCGGATAATATATTGCCTGTCTCTTTTATTGCTGAATTACCAAACTCTGATAAAACTTTTGTTGTCCCTCTTGGTTTTTGTAAAAGCATATCAACCAATGATAAAGAACTCTCCCTTGTAAGTAAAAAAAGTATTTTTGCAGTTATATCGCCAAGTATGTTCATAACAATACCTGCAACCAAACTATTTGAATCACCGATTAAACCTGCAACTTCATCCACCTTTATAACTTTTACCTCAGGAACAGTAATCATAATTTTCTTTTTTATAAGTTGAGAAAGAGCAGTTGCGGCATGTCCTGCACCAATGTTTCCAACTTCCTTTAATGCATCAAGCTGCGCCTCTGTTAAATTTAAAAGTGTTGTATCCATATTCACTCCTTTTTATTTATTCTTCCAGTAATGCCTGAATATCAACTATTAAACTAATACTTCCATCTCCGAGTATTGTAACACCTGAAAACCCTTTTGCATATTTTAAAAAATCTCCGAGTGATTTTATTGCAATTTCCTGCTGTCCGATAACAGCATCTACTTCAAGTGCTATTTTTTTATCCCTGACTTCCACTATTACAATTTCAACTAATTCTCTTTCTTCTCTTTTCTTTTTTAAAAGTTCTGCCAGAGAAAAAACTGCTATCACCTGGTCCCTTACAACAATGACCCTTTTGCCCTGAATAAGTTTTATATCCTTTTGCGATAACTCAAGTGTTTCAATCGTATGTATTACCGGTAAAGCATAAATATTTCCTGCTGCTTTTACAAGCAAAGCCTGTATTATTGCAAGTGTTAAAGGCAATTTTAAAATAAATTTAACTCCTTCACCTTTATAATTTTCTATTTTAAAAATACCACCTAAAGATTCAACTTTTGTTTTTACAATATCCACACCAACCCCTCTACCTGCAATTTTATCTGCCTTATCAAGTGTTGAAAAACCGGGCATTGCAACAATATTAACTATTTCATCATCGCTCATATTTTTTATTTTTTCTTCGCTTAAAATTTTTAACTCAAGAGCTTTTTTTCTTACCTTTTCAACATCAATCCCCCTGCCATCATCAGATTCTTCTATTATAACAGAATTCCTTTCCCTTCTAGCAGATAATTTTATAATACCTTTTCTGCTTTTCCCTTTTGCAACTCTTTCTTCTGGTTTTTCAATACCATGAGCAACAGAATTTCGGACAAGATGTAAAAGCGGCTCATTTATTTCTTCCAGAACAGTTCTATCTATCTCTATATCGCCCCCAATTATTTCTGTTTCAACCTCCTTGCCTTCTTCAACTGCTAAATCTCTTATTATACGCGGAAACCGTTCAAATATATTATTTACCGGTAGCATCCTTACCTGCGTTATTTCTGCCTGCATTTCATTTATGATTCTATTAAATTCATCAACCGCTTCACCTAAAATTTCATACTGTTTCCCTTTTGCAATCTGGTCAAATCTTATTTTTGTAATAACAAGTTCTCCAACGAGATTAAGTAAAACATCAAGTTTTTCCACATTAACTCTTACGCTCTGTGAAAGAACCTTTTTTGCCTCTTCAATTTCACCTTTTTCTAATTTTTTTTGTTCTTCTTTTCTTACTTCTTGCTTTACTTCCTCAATTTCAACTTTTTTTATTTCTGCTATTTTATACAATAAATCTTCCACTGCTTTTGAATCAAGTTTTGTAATATAGGCAAGAACAAATGAATTACCAAAATTTCCCGCCTCTAAGTCCTTTGCACTTGGATTTGATTTAATTATTTCTCCCTTTTCTGTTAAATTTCTGCTAACCATAAATGCCCTTACATTTTTAAAAACACAGTCCTCGGAAAGAGTCACTCTTATTTTATAAACTTTTAAGTCCTGTTTTACCGCCTCATTTAAAATAACCTGCTCAATATTAATTTCAAGAATTTCTTCCTTTTTAACTTCTTTTTTTATTTCCTGTTCTGCCGGGAAAGAACTTTGCTTGAATTTTAAAATTAAATCCTCATATCCTTCTGCATAATCAATGTTATTTTTTATTATACTATCGAGAATTTTTTCAATTAAATCTATTCCTTTATATAATAAATCAATAATTTTATTATCCGCTTTTGTTTTCCCATCCCTGATATCATCAAGCATATCTTCCATTATATGGGTAAACTCTGTCATTTTATCATAACCCATTGTTGCAGCCATACCTTTTAATGTGTGAGAAGCTCTAAAAAGGTCATTTACCGGTGTTAAATCATCAGGATTTTTTTCAAAAGCAAGTAAAGCAGAATTAAATAGCTTTACATTGTCCTTTGCATCTTCTATAAAAATTTCTTTATAACTATCAATATCCATATATTAATTACCTGATAAATTTTTGATTTGAATTACAATTTCATCTGCCATTTTTTCAACCGGCAATACTTTATCAACAACTCCTTTATCAATTGCTGATTTTGGCATGCCAAAAATTATTGATGTTTCTTTATCTTGTGCTAAAACAATACCTTTTTTTTCTTTTACTTTTTCAGCCCCGGCAGTTCCATCTTTACCCATACCGGTTAATATAACACACAATATCTTTCCGTCAAAATTTTTAACAACGGAAAATATTGTAATATCAGCACATGGTCTTACCCCATGTTTTTGGGGCTTTTGGTTTAATTCAATTTTATATTCTTCATTTTCTTTTATTATCTCCATATGAAAATCCCCTGGGGCTAAATATGCTTTTCCGGGTTCAATTAAATCTCCCTGTGCTGCCTCTTTTACATCAATCAGTGATTGCTGGTCCAATCTATTGGCAAGCGATGTTGTAAATCCAGCAGCCATATGCTGAATAATTAAAAAACTCGCATTCAAATTTCGTGGTAGTTTTGGAATAATTTCAGAAAGTACTTTTGGTCCCCCTGTTGATGCTGCAATTACAACCATTATTTCTGTTTTTAAGTCAATTTTTTTTTCTTTATCTGTTATTTTTATTTTTTCTGTTCCAAAAAATTTTAATTTTTTTATATCAACATTTTTTGCCAGTTTTATCTTTTCAATTAATTCATTTTGCACATTTTTAATATCGGGAGAAATTTCGCCTGATGGCTTACATACAAAATCAAAAGCACCATATTCAAGTGCCTGCATTGTTTCTTCTGCACCTTTTTTTGTATATGCCGAAAGCATTATAACAGGAGTTGGTTTTTCTTCCATTATATATTTTAATGTTTGCAATCCATTCATACCTGGCATTTCAATATCCATTGTTATAACATCAGGGGAATTCTGGAGTGTAAATTTTAATGCCTCTTTTCCATCCCTGGCTGTCCCTATTACTTCTATTTCCTTACTTTCTTCAAGCATTTGCTGTATAATTTTCCGCATAAAAGCAGAATCATCAACCACAAGAACCCTGATTTTTTCCATAAACGGTTATGTCTCCTGCAAAGTTCTATCAACTGCTTCCCATACCCTTGCCGCCTGAAATGGTTTTATAACAAAGTCCTTTGCACCTGATTGAATTGCTTCAATTACAAGCGCCTGCTGTCCCATTGCACTGCACATTATTATTTTTGCATCAGAATTTATCTGCATAATTTCTTTAACTGCCTGAATACCATCAACCTCAGGCATTATAATATCCATTGTAACTAAATCAGGTTTAAACTGTTTGTATTTTTCAACAGCTTCTCTTCCATTGCTTGCTTCTGCAACAACTTCTATTCCTTTTCTTGTTAAAATACTTTTTAAAATATTTCTCATAAATTTTGTATCATCAACTATCAATGCGGTTGTCAATTTTCTCTTCCTCCGTTTTTACAATTTCATTAAGGTTAGTTATTTCTTCATCTGAAAATATTTTATCTATATTAAGCAAAACAATTATCCTGTCATCTATTTTAATTATTGCTTCTATGTATTTTCCACCGGAACTTACAAGGGTTGGTGGCGGTGGTAAAATCTGCTCTTTTTTTATATTTATAACTTTCTCTATCTCATCCACAATTACGCCCACAAGCTGTTTTTTTTGTAACTCTATTATAATTATTCTGTTTTCTTTTGTTTTTTCTTTTTCTTCAAGGTTAAATCTTTTTCTCAAATCAATAATTGGTATTATTTTTCCGCGCAAATTTATTACACCTTCCATAAATTTTGGTGCAGTAGGAACTTCGGTAATCTCTCTTAATTTAATCACCTCTTTTATTCGCATTATATCAAATGCAAATTCTTCATCTTTTAATTTAAAGCCAACAACCTTTTTTTCCATAAAATTCCTTTTATAAAACAAATTTATTTACAATATTTTTTAACATTTCAACTGTCTGGGCAAGTTCCTGTGCCTGAGCTGCTATTTCCTGCATTGATGCGGTCTGCTGCTGGGTTGATGCAGATGCCTGTTGCGTCCCTGCCGCTGTTTCTTCAGCAACAGCTGAAATTTCTTCCACTGCTTTAACAACCTTATCCGTATCATCTGCCTGTATTTTTGTCAGATTAAATATATCATTAGCCAGAGTTACAACTTTACTAACAACCTCATTAATTGCTTTTAACACATTTTCGTTCTGTTTTACAACTTTTTTACCTTCTTCTGTTTCATAGACCGCTTTATTTATGCTTTTTTCCACTGCTCCTATTTTTTCGTGAATTTCTGCAACCAAATTAAAAATCTCCTTTGCTGCATTTGCAGACCCTTCTGCCAGTTTTCTAACCTCATCAGCAACAACCGCAAAACCGCGACCTGCCTCACCTGCCCTTGCCGCTTCAATTGCGGCATTTAAAGCAAGAAGGTTTGTTTCATCTGAAATTTCAGTTATAATATTAACAATCTCTTCTATTTTTTCTGAATAATTTCTTAAATCATCTATTGATTTTTTTGTTTCATTGGTAACAGAAACAATGTCATCCATTTTTAAAATTGTTTCTTTTACCGCCTGCATTCCATTATCTGTTGCCTCTTTTGCTGCTTTTGAAACCGAAAGAACTTCCTCCGCCCCTCTTGCAACGTTCTGTATGGAGTTTGACATATTTTCCATTATCCTTGATGTTTCTGATGTTCTTTCTGCCTGCTGCTCAACCCCCCTGGCAATTTGTTGAACCGTTGATGATATTTCTTCCGATGAAGCATTTATTTCCTGAGTTGACGCAGACAAATTTTCAGAAAGGGCTAATATCTTTTCCGTAACATCACTGACCTGTTCAACAATTTTTCTTATTCCTTCAACCATTCTGTTAATTGCATCTGCAAGATTTTGTAAATAACCAAATTGTTTTTCTATTTTTATTGTAAGGTTTCCTTCAGAAATTGCTTTAAAATTATTTGCTAATTCATTCATAATTTTTTCTATTGTATTAATAGCCATTAACATATTTCCCGCAACCATAATTAATACTGCTGAAATACAGAGCAATAAAAAATATAAACTCTTAATTTCTATTTTTGTAAATACAACAATTATAAAAAATCCTAAAGCAACTATTAATCCAATCAATGAATTTATAACCAAAATATTTTTTATTACATCTTTTTTTTCATATAATTTCATAATAATTTCCTCATACTATTTTTTCACCTGCTGAAAAACTTTTCACTAATGCTGTTTTATTAATCACATTAAATTCTATTGTTCTGCCGTAATTGCTGCCGGTATCTTCCCCGGCTATTTTTATTCCTTTTTTTAAAAGGACCTCTTTTGCTTTTCTAATATTTCTCTCACCAATACTTTCCCCATCAAAATTTATATCAAACATTTTTGCTCCACCAAAAATTTTTGCTTCCATATTTTTTATACTTACTTTTAAATTAATTAACTCCTTAATAAGATTTTCAATTCCTGAATCAACAAATTTATTTCCTGCCTCTCCTTTTTTTCTTTCGGGTAGCATTGCATGAAGCATACCTGCAATTGGTTCTTTTTTATCATAGCACACAACGACAACGCAGGAACCAATTCCATAAGCAATCAATTTTAAATCCCCTTTTGCAATTTTTAATTCACCTATGTTAACTCTGATAACTTCCATTAATTTTCAGATACCCTTTATAGTTGAATCAAGAGCTTTTATAATTTTTACCATTGTTTCTTTATCTGGTATAATTAACAAAGAACTTTTTATCATTGTTGTTTTTTCAATCATTTCGTTTTCTATTAAAAGTGCATCTTCGTCTGCTTCTGCAATTTCTGCTGAAACAGTTTCAAAAATTGCATCAATCATATCAATTGCAAGGGACGGCACCGAAGGGACAGAATTTAATCCTATAAATTTTGCAATAGCATTCAAATAAGAAGATAAAATTATATTTCCTATTTCTTTTAATGCTGACTGTTCTGTTTCTCCGAGTTCTTTTGTTTCACCTGATTTTCTTTTCATAAGTAAATCAATAATTGGAAAAACTTTATCTTTTGGAAAAAAAATTAAAGCTCTGCCATTGATTTCTCCATAAATCCTTAAATAAACTGCCGCAACTATATCCTGCCCTTTTCCAAATTTTTCAGAAATTTTTACAACAGGGACAAAACTTACCGAAGGTAAATTTAAAGTAATATCTTTTCCAATTAATTGTGATAGTGCTGTTGCTGCATTTCCTGAACCAATATTTGCAAGTTCTAAAAGTGCATCTTTTTGAAAATTAGTTAACTCTTTCATCTTTATTTACCCAAAATTTTTCCAACGGTCTCCAGAACACTATCCTGGTCAAATGGTTTAACAATGTAGTCCTTTGCTCCTGCCTGAATTGCTTCTATTACAAGTGCCTGCTGACCTATGGCGCTGCAAATCAAAATATTTGCATCTGGAAACTCGGCTATTATCTGTTTTATCGCGTCAATCCCACCTACTTCTGGCATTACCATATCCATAATTAGCATATCTGGCTTTAATTCTTTGTATTTTTTTATTGCTTCTCTTCCATTTTCTGCTTCACCTACAACCTGATAACCATTTGGTTCAAGTATATTTTTTAACATCAATCTCATAAATGCTGCGTCATCCGCAAGCAATATTCTTTTTCCCATTTTTTTCCTCCTAAAAATAACTATTTAAAAAATTATTATCTTATTATTTATTTTACACCAGCATTTAATAAATGTCTATATAGAAATAAATCCCCAAAATCGCGATAGAGGCGATTTTGGGGTTAAAAATATAATAAAGTAAAGAGAAAAATTTAATTTTTAAATCACCTAATAGTAGGTGAATAATTAAAAAAATATTTTTATGATTTTTTGTTTGTTTTTAAATATATTTTTACATTTTGATTTTTACCTGAAAATCGCTATCGCGATTTTCAGGTAAATTTGGGATACACCTGCATAAGTGATTTTTTAACCTGATGCATTAAATTAGCCCGTGGTCTGGCAAATGCAATTTTTTGAATAAAATTAGGACGTTATGGAACTACATTTTTCACACCTGTTATTAAAGTTCAAGCGGTAGTTTCAAGTGCTTCAGTTTTCCGCGTCAGCCGACTGCTCTCCGCTTTGTTTTTGTACTACCAAAAATCCAACCCATGTTGTTAGCAAATTCAGGCATTTTCTGATTTTAATGAAAAAATTGCTCTGGCACCAGCTATGGTTTTATCCACGGTTGCTTATTAGAAATAACAAAAAAATTTGAATATAAAAACCTCCCTTACAAATTTATACCAAACATTCAAGGCAGTATTTTAATAAAACCAAAAGCCCTTCTTCATTTTAACCCTGGGCAAATTTTTTTTAAAAACCTAAATTTCCCTTCTCTCAATAATTGCCTGTCCCAAAGTAATTTCATCTGCATAACGTATATCAGCCCCGGTTGGCAAACCCTTTGCAAGACGTGTTATTTTTATTTTATTATCATATTTTCTTATTTCATTTGCTATAAAAAGTGCTGTGGCATCCCCTTCAACTGTATGATTTAAAGCAAATATAATTTCAATAATATCCTCTTTTTTTATTCTGTTTATAAGTTCATTTATTTTTAAATTTTCAGGTAATATATTATTTAAAGGGTCTATTAAGCCATATAAAACATGATATACACCATTATATTTTCCTGTTTTTTCTATTGTAACTATATCTTCTGGCGATTCAATGACACAGATAATTTTTTTATTCTTGCTTTCATCTTTACATATTGAACATATATTTTCTTCACTTATATTAAAACATTTCTCACAATATTTTATATTTTTTATTTCCTCCAGCGAATTTATTAAATTTGCTGCCAGAGTATTATAATTTTTCATTATAAAAAGAGCAATTCTTTCTGCCATTTTAGGACCAATTCCTGGCAATTTTGAAATTTCATTTACCAGTTTCTGTAATTTTACAGGATAATTATGCATTCTAAAAAATTCCTGGCAAATTCAACCCGTGTGTTATTTCTTTTGTCTCTTCTTCAATCATTTCCTGTGCTTTATTTAATGCATCATTTGTTGCAGAAACAATAAGGTCCTGAAGCATTTTAATATCTCCGCGGTTTATAAGTTCTTTATCTATTGTTACCTTTAAAATCTGTTTTGCCCCATTTGCTACAACAACAACGAGTCCACCGCCTGATGTTCCTTCAACTGTTTTATTTTTTAATTCTTTCTGGATTTTTTTTAATTTTGACTGCAATTCTCCGGCTTTTTTTAAAATTTCTCCCATATCTCCAAGTCCAAACATATTTTACTCCTTTCAGTTCTTATTTTTTTATACTTATCTCTTCAAATTTACCAAATATTTCTTCAAGTTTTTTTACAACAGGATTATTTTTCGCTTCTTCTAAGGCAACATCCTTATGTACTTCAACCCTTTTAAGGTATGCATTTTTTTCAATTATATCAACCTCTATTTTTCTTTTAAATTCATCATTTAAAATTTTCTTTATTACTTCCAACTTCTTTTTTAATCTGTTTAATATAAAAGAATCCTCTGCAAGAAGTAATAATTTGTTATTTTCAAATGAAATAATTTTACATTTTTTTAATGATATAATAAAGTCCTCTTCCTCTTTTAATGCTTCTGCCCTTGTAACAATATTTTCCCATTTTTTAACTATGATATCTTTTGTTAGATTTTCTATTATTTCATCTTCTTCAATTTCTTCCACTATAAATTTTTTTTCTTCGGTGGGTTCTACTTCTACAACTTTTTTTTCTTCAATAGGTTTTTTATCAATTTCCTTTTTTTCTTCAATTTTTTTTTCTATCCCTTTTTTTGATTTTAAAATCATATCTAAAATTGATACTTCTAAAGCAATATTGGGTATATAGGTTCTTGAAATCATCTGCTCAATTTCAGTAAGTTTTTGTAAATAAAACAATACCTTTTCTCTTTCAATTTTTTCTTCCATTTTTTTTAAAAATTCATATTCTTCCCTATTGGAAATTTCAACCATTTGCGAATTTCCTATTTTAATTAAAAGTATATTCCTGAAATTTTCTATTAATTCTTTTAAAAAAATTTTTAAATCATATCCTTCTTCAAATATCTTTTCAACAATTTCTATTAATAATTTCATATCTTCATTTATTATTGCTTCAATTACATTTTTAAGCATATCAATTTTTATTGCTCCAAGTAAATTTCTTACAATCTCTTCTGTTACTTTTTCATTTTTCGAATATGTAATTGCCTGGTCAAAAATTCTCTGGGCATCTCTTAAAGCACCATCCACTGATTTGGCAATAATAGCAATTGCATTATCATCTACTTCAATATTTTCATTTTTTGCAATAAATTTTAAATTTTCATATATTAAATTTTGTGGCAATTTTTTAAATTTAAACTGCTGACATCTTGAAAGAATGGTCTGTGGTATCTGCTGCGGGTCTGTTGTTGCAAAAATAAAAATTACATGGCGAGGTGGTTCTTCAAGTGTTTTTAAAAGAGCGTTAAATGCCTCTTTTGTTAACATATGAACTTCATCTATAATATAAATTTTATATCTACCCTTTGCAGCGCCAAAACCAACGCTTTCACGCAACTGCCTTATTTCATCTATACCACGGTTTGAGGCACCATCAATTTCTATTACATCAAGGGATGAACCCTCTGAAATCTCTTTGCATATATCACATTTATTACACGGATTTACTGTCGGTCCTTTTTCACAATTTAATGCTTTTGCGAAAATCCTTGCGGTTGTTGTTTTACCCGTTCCTCTTGGTCCGGAAAATAAATATGCCTGCATTATTCTGTTAATTTCTATTGCCCTTTTTAAGGGTATTATTACCTGGTCCTGCCCAACAATTTCATCAAATGTCTTTGGTCTCCATTTTCTTGTAAAAACCAGATATTTGTTTTCCATTTTTTCTCCTAAAAATTTTAATCAAAAAATCTATACCAGAATATCTTAAATAAAGCAATGACACCATCTTTTGCTTTTATTTTTTTGCCTTCTTCATAACTTCTTCCAAAAAAATTAATTGGCACTTCGTATATTTTATATTTTCTTTTTAAAATTTTTGCTGTAATTTCTGGTTCAAAATCAAAGCCATTTGATTTTAATTTAATATTTTTTAATATTTCTGTCTTCATCATTTTATAACATGTCTCCATATCCGTAAGAATGGAATTATATAGCAAATTCATAAAAAAATTTAAAATTTTATTAGCAACATAATTCCAGAATAAAAATGCCCTGTGAACACCTAAAAACCTTGAACCATAGGTTACCTCGGCTATGCCATCTTGAATTGGCTTTAATAATTTAATGAAATCATTTGGGTCATACTCAAGGTCTGCATCCTGAATAACCGTTACCTCACCCTTTAAATAATTTATTGCTGTTCTTATTGCAGCTCCTTTTCCTTCATTTTTTTCTTTATAAATTACGGTTATATTTTTATCCTTCTTTTGTAATTTTTTTAAAATTTCCCTTGTTCCATCCGTTGAACAATCATCAACAATTACAATTTGTTTTTTTATTTTTCCTGTTTTTGCATTTTTTACTTTTTCTATTATTAATTCAATAGTGTTTTTTTCATTATAAACTGGTATAATTATTGATAATGTCTTAATTTTATTATTCATAAACTTTTTTTCCTGGTTTGTATTTAAAATATAATAAAATAATTATTATTAAATAAAAAAATGTCAAATAATGGTTAAAATTTATTTTATCATAAAATGAAGGCAAAAACCACAATAAAAATTTTACTTTTGTCTTAATAAATATCGGATAAATTTTTTCTTTACCGCTTAAATATCTTATTGCTGGCACAATCATAAAAATATATGCCCAAAAAATTGAAATAATAAAAAGCATTTTAAATAATTTTGTTCTTATAAACTGTGTGTTTTCTAAAAAAAATGCAATATAAAAAACAAAAACCGGTAAAACTGGAATTAATTGCCTTGCAGGGGTCATTGAACCACTCCAGTCCTTCCAGAAAAGAAAAAGAATTAAATAGGGCATAATAAAAATTAATGGTAATAAATTTTTTTTATCTTTTTTAAAACTTAAAATAATCCCCCATAAAAAAACAATAAATAATGGGTTATAAATAAAAAGTCCATAATCTCTATCAAATAATACAGCAAAAAAATTTTTTATAAAATTACCTATTGAAAATATAAAATAAAAGGATGTTGATTGAAAAATACTCGTTAACGCAAATACAGCAAATTTCCCATAAATGCTGTAATAATAAAATAAAAATAAAATTAATGAAAAAAAGATAAAAGAATTATTTATAATTTCTTTTTTAAAATTAAATTTTTTTATTACCCATAATTCATAGTAATAATAAAAATAAAAGATAATAGAGAATACTGCAAGTTTTGAATGCAACCAGGGTAAATAAGAAAGGCAAAGGAAAAACAAAAAATGATTTTTATCATAATCAATTTTATTTAATTTTATTAAGGAATAAACAATTAATAATGCAGATGTTATTTCTGTTAATACAAGTGATGAATTTATTAAAATTGGCACAGATAATGCAAACCAGAAACTGCAAAAAAAAGCAATTTTTTTTGAAATTCCATTTTCCAAAAGGTATTTAAAAATTAAAATAATTAATAAAGTTGTTATTAAATTTAAAAAAATTTGAACCCCTATTCTTTTACCCAAAAGGTATGGTATTGCTATTAAAAATGAAAGCCCCGGTGGATGAATAGAATAAATTCCCAAATTATTTTTATCTTTTGTATTATGAATATTTTCATATTCTAAAAAATCAGGATAAAATTCTTTGTATGATTTTTCATTCACATAATCATTTTCTAAATTAAAATCCATGTCTTTTAATAAACTTTTTGTTATTAATAAAAAATGTGGCTCATCTCCGGTTGGTGGATAAATTATGGTAATATAAGTGGTAGTTATAAAATAAAATAAAAAAAGTGCAAAAAAATAGGTCTTTATTTTTTTACCTTCAAAACCAGAACCTGTATTAAATTCATATTTTAAAAATCTAAATAACAATAAAGAACAAATTGTAATTAAATAAAAACCGGAGAGCATAATTAAAAAATAACCTGGAAATAAAAAATGAATAAATTTATAAAAAGGAATGTATACAAAGCCAACCATTTTAAAATTTATTAAAAATAATTTTTCATAAAAAATAAAATATAACGGTAGTATAAAAATCAAAGTTAAAGGCAGTATAAATATGTAAAAATTTATTTTTAACTCATTTAATATATCTGTTCTGTATAACCTTGCTGAATAAAAACTTATAAAAATATATAACAAAGTATAAAATACGCATCCTGGAATTATTAAAAGAGAAAATAAAAAGTAATTAATATTGGAAAATAAAATTTTTTTATCGCCTGCCTGAACTATTATAAAATATAATAAAATTCCAAGCAAACCACCGGAAAGGGCAACTGTTATAACTTTTGAATATAATCCTTTTATTTTTTCCATAATTTAATCCTTTTTAGTATTTAATGGCTTTTTGCCAAGGATATAAACCTTTGTCTTTCTTCTTCCCCATTTTAATGCTTCCTCTGTAGTATTATAACAAAGGTCTATTCTTTTTCCTTTTATTGCTCCTCCCGTATCACCTGCCCAGGCAAAGCCATAGCCCTCTATGTATAAAAGCGAACGAAGGGCAATAATTTTTGGGTCAACGGCTGCAATTCCATACCTTGCCCTCCAGCCAAGTTTTGTTATGCCCGCCCATTCCAAACTATTTGATTCAGGTGAAGGATCATAAGCTGTTGCTTCTAAATTATAAGTGTAATGAACATAGGTCTCCTGTGGAACAGTTATGGGATGTTTTTTTTCTGAATTACCTAATATAATAAATGCATCTTCCGGTTTTTTTAGTATTTCACTTTTAAATACAGAAAATTTTTTTATATTTTTATTAAATACATAAAAACTATTCTGAACAACATTTCTATAACCGTTTTTTCCAACCTTTATCCATATTTTCCAGTCCTTTTGTATAAAAGGACTTTTTTTTGTTTTTGTATTAAATGGAATAAATTCCTTTTCAATTTGATAATAATTTTTAAAACAAAATAAAATTATAAAAGTAGAAATTGAAAATACTATGAATATGGTAAAAAAAATTATTTTTTTCATACAATCATTTTTCTTGTTACTACAGAATATATATTATGCATTCCGGTTTTCCCTTTTATTTCAATTGCAGGTAAAACATCTATGACAACATAATTTTCAACAATATGATAAATTTCTTCTGTTATTATAACCTGTCCACTTTTTGCTATATCGCATAATCTGCTTGCCAAATTTACTGTATCACCAATAACTGTATATTCCATTCTTTCTTCTGAACCAATATTTCCTAAAACAACTTCGCCACGGGCAAGCCCGATTCCAAGCCCCAAATTTAAAGTTGGGTCTATTTTATCCTTCCACTTTTTAAGCAAAAATTTAAACTGTGTTTGAATATCTAAAGCAGCAATTATTGCCTTATCACAGTCAATATAATCGGCATATTTGGGAGCTTCTTCAAAAATAGCTAAAATAGCATCGCCAATATATTTATTAACTCTACCTCTATTATTATTTATAATTTTAGTTGCCATCCCAAAATAATCATTTAAAATTTCTATAACATCATTTGCTTCATGCAATTCTGTTAATTGAGTAAAACCCCTTAAATCGGAAAAAAATATAGTCGCAATTTTTTTCTTTCCGCCTAAATATATTTCATGGGCTTTTCTGCTTTCTATTTCTGCTTTTAAAGAAGGGTCCATATATTTTTGGATTGTCTTTGAAAATTTATCTTTATCTTCTTTTACAAGAGAAAAAGTGTGAATAAAAGAATTAAAAATATTTACTATTTCTTCATAAATTCTCCCTGATTTAATATTTTTTTTAACAGAAAATTTTGAAGGTAAAAGTTCTTTAGCCCTGAGTTCATTAATCATATATTTTAATAATTTTCCTGCAAAAATAGTAAGAAAAACATCAATAAAAAAATAGATTATAATTCCTATGATAATTCCGACAATTAAAATTGTTATTATTTCTTCAAATGGCGAAATTAATAAATTATTTTTAATAAAATTAAGTATATAATCAAAAAATCTATCAAATGATAATGATATTAAAATACCGAGTATTATGCTGGATAAAAAAATTCTTTTTAAAGGGGCTTTTACTTTTTTCATTTTTTAATCTCTTTTATTAAATAATTTTTTTATATCATTTACTTTTAAATTGTTAAAACTTTTTACTATTAAATCCGCACCTTTTATACTTTTTCTATCTCTGTTTATAGCAATGCATTTCATTCCTGCCCTTTTTGCAGCCACAACACCATTTAAAGAATCTTCAAAAACAACACAATTTTCAGGTTTCATTTTTAATTTTTTTGCTGCCTTTAAAAATATGTCTGGATGTGGCTTTCCTTTTTTCACATAAGCACCTTTTGCATCAATATCAAATAATTTGTAAAGGTTAAGTTTTTTTAAAATTGAAACCGCATTTTTACTTGAAGATGCAATTACTATTTTTATTTTATTTCTTCTTAAATGTTTAATTAATTTTACTGCATCATAAAACACCTTTGCTTTTTCTTTTTTTAAAATTTCATTAAAATATTTTTGTTTTTCTTTGCAGATTATGTTTATTTTTTCTTTTGAAAACTCGGGAAAAATAAATTTTGCTCCTTTATCCCTTGGCATTCCATCTATTGTTTTTTTAAATTCATCAAAAGTAAAATTTTTCCCATATTTTAAAAAAACCTTTTTCCATGCATTATAATGCATTTTTGCTGTATGAATAACTACTCCATCAATATCAAAAATGGCGCATTTTAATTTCATTTTTTACCTCAAAATTACATAATCATTTGTTTTATTTTACTCATATTTTTTATTTCAATATGTCCGCGTTTTATATCTATAATTCCTTGTTTTTTAAAATCTGTAAGTATGCGGGTTGCGGTTTCCCTTGTTAGACCTGCTATATTTGCCAATTCCTGATGAGTTATATTTATTTTAGAATTTTCTGCCAGGTCATAAAGAACATCGGCAATTCTTTCACTCGCATTTCCAAAGGCAAGATTTTTTATCTGTCTATCTGCTTTTGCAAGGCGTTCAGCCAGAGTTTTTATAATATATATTGGAATTGATGGTTCGCTTTTTATAATGGTCTCAAAATCATCAGCATTTAAACATAAAATTTCAACATCGGTTAAAGCTTGAACTGTTGCTGTTCTTAATTCTTTTGTTAAAACAGCCATTTCTCCAAAACAATCTTTTTCTTTTAAAATAGCAAGAATTTTTTCCTTTCCATTTTTATCTGTTTTAATTATTTTTACTTTACCAGAAGTTATTATGTATAAGCAGTCACCTTTTTCGCCTTCATTAAAAATTATTTCATTTTTTTCATATTTCTTTTCAAAGGTATATTTTACTAAAAAATTCAAGCCCTTTTCCGATATTTGATAAAATAAAAATGATTTTTTTAAAAAATCTATTTTTTGTTTTTCTGTTAACATTTTTATTTATATGTCAAGATTTTTAACTTCCAGAGCATGCTTTTCTATAAAGTTTTTCCTTGGTTCTACCTCATCACCCATTAAAATTGAAAACACCTCATCGGCTTTTACTGCATCTTCTATATTTATTTTAATCAATGACCTTGTTTCAGGATTCATGGTTGTTTCCCATAACTGTTGCGGGTTCATTTCCCCAAGCCCTTTATATCGCTGTATATTTATTCCCTTTTTACCTATTTCCTTAATCGTATCCACTAATTCACGAATTGAAAAAATAAATTTTTCTTCTGTCTCTGTTTTTATTTTAAAAATCGGTTTTAAATTTTCCTTTTTTTCACTTCCGCTTTCAATTACTTCTAATTCTTCTTCAAAAAGTTCATCAACTTCTATACCTGATGTTTCAAGTTCTTTTATTATTTCTTCCATATCATTTAATTCAGGAATATTTCTTAAATCAATAACTTTTATTTTTTCTTTATTTTTTTCCAAAATTTCGAGCATTTCATCAAAAGTGCTTTTTCTTTTAACTTTAATTGATTTTTTTATTAAAATATCCGCAAGTTCTGTTTCTGTAAAAGCATAATCAATTTTATTTTTAAAATTAATCTCAAAAAACGGAATTTTTTTCCATTTTGCCCTTGATGATATATAATTTTTTAAATCAATACCTGTTTTTTTGATTTTTGCAATTAAATGTTCAAGTTCTACAATATCATTTAACATCTCTTTCAATATTTTTTCTGTTATCTCTTTCCCAGAAGTTCCTTTTTTAGTTATTTGATATAATTTAAATTCCTTTAATCCTTCTTCAATTAAAAATTTATTCATTTCTTTATCATCCTTTATATACATTTCAACTTTTCCTTTTTTTACTTTATAAAGTGGTGGCTGGGCAATATATACAAAACCGGATTCAATTAAAGGTCTCATCTGTCTGAAAATAAATGTAAGTAACAGTGTCCTAATATGGGCGCCATCAACATCAGCATCTGTCATAAAAATTATCTTATGATACCTTACTTTTGAAATATCAAAGTTGTCTTTTCCAATACCACCACCAATTGCTGTTATAATTGTTTTTATTTCTTCATTGCTTAAAACTTTATCAATACGGGCTTTTTCTACATTCAGTATTTTTCCTTTCAAAGGTAAAATTGCCTGAAACCTTCTATCCCTTGCCTGCTTTGCAGAACCACCGGCAGAATCCCCTTCTACCAAAAAAAGTTCAGATAAAGTTGGGTCTGTCTCTGAACAGTCCGCAAGTTTTCCAGGCAATCCACCTGTATCAAGGGCACTTTTCCTTCTTGCCAAATCCCTTGCCTTTTTTGCTGCTTCCCTTGCCTGAGCTGCTTCTATTGCTTTATTTATTATTCTTTTTGCTTCTGTTGGATTTTCTTCAAAATGAGCTGTTAATTTTTCGTAAACAAGAGAATTAACTATTCCTTCAACTTCTGAATTGCCGAGTTTTGCTTTTGTTTGTCCTTCAAACTGCGGGTCAGGAACTCTTACACTTACAACGGCACACAAACCTTCTCTTGCATCATCCCCCTGGATATCAAGTTCTGAATTTTTTAACAAATTATTTTTTCTTGCAAAAAATGATATTGCTTTTGTTAATGCGGTTTTAAAGCCGGAAAGATGAGTCCCTCCTTCTATTGTTTTTATATTATTAACAAAAGAAAGCATATTGTCTGAATAACCATCATTATATTGAATTGCAACCTCAACCTGAATATTATCTTTTTCTCCTGTTATGTAAATAGGTTTATTATTTAAGACATTTTTATTTTTATTCATATCTTTTACAAATTCAACAATGCCGCCTGTGTATTGATATACTTCTTCTATGGGCTCTTCTTTTCTTTCATCTTTTATTTTAATTTTTATTCCCCTGTTCAAAAAGGCGAGTTCTCGCATTCTTGTAGCAAGAACGTTAAAACTAAATTCAACTGTTTCAAAAATTTTTTTATCTGGCTTAAAAGTAACTTTTGTTCCTGTTTTTTTTGCTTCTCCGATAATTTTTACATCTTCGGTTGGAACGCCCCTTAAATATTTCTGGTAATACACCTTTCCATTTCTCCTAACTTCTACTTCAAGCCATTCAGATAAAGCATTTACAACAGAAACACCAACTCCGTGCAATCCACCCGATACTTTATATGCTTTATGGTCAAATTTTCCACCAGCATGCAAAACAGTCATAACCACTTCTAAAGCTGATTTTTTCTTTTGTTTATGAATTTCTACAGGAATTCCTCTTCCATTATCATTAACTGTTATAGAATTATCAGAATGAATAATAACGCTTATATCTGTGCAGTATCCTGCCATTGCTTCATCTATGGAATTATCCACAACTTCATAAACAAGATGGTGTAACCCATCAACAGAAGTGCTACCGATATACATTGCAGGTCTTTTTCTTACTGCTTCAAGTCCTTCCAATACAGTTATTTTATCAGCAGTATATGATTCATCAACCTTCATTTTATTATTTTCTTTTTCCTCAAAATAAGTTTCATTTTCTTTTTCATTTTCTACATTAAAAAGTGTTACATCTTGGTCTTTTTTATCTGGTTTATTATGTCCTTTTTCTTCTTTCTTCATTTTACTCATTATTTAAGTCCTCCTTGCTTTACCTAATAAATTTATTGTTTGATTTTAAATTGTATATCTTTAATTGATAATAAAAATTTTTTATTTATGGTTTCTATTATTTGTTTTTTTTGATACATTAATTCAGATATTATAACACTATTTTTAACATAAATAAATAATTTATTATTAACAATTTTATACGGTTCTGTGTATTTTAAAAATCTACCGTCTATAACTTCATTCCAATTCTCAAATATCTGGTCGGTTTTATCTTTTATCTTATATTTGCCAATTTTACGTTTTTTTAAATAATTATCTAAAATTAATTTTATATGTTCCATTTTTAATTATTTAAAATAAAAGGGCTATTAAAATAAATTCCGCATTTTGCTGAAATAATAAATAATGATATATTTCCGTCTGGTCTTACTGTATAATTGTATGCTGGTTCAAACCTTATTGCTAAAAATTTTAATGGAAAAATCTCAAAGCCCAAACCGGCAAGCAAACTGTAGTTTATCTCATTTTTCTTTTCTGTCTTTTGGTTGCTGTATTTGTATTGTTCTGATAATATTAAAATTCCGTTACCAATTTTAGCATATGGCACAAAAAAAACATTGGGTTTATAACCAAAATAAGTATACAGATTTAAAAACAGCGATGTAGAATCAAATTTATAATCATAATTTGTCTTATCTTTATTCTGCAAATTTAAAATTTTAAACTCTGTACCAAGAACAAAAATTTCAGATAAACTCAAGTTAAATTCTGCCTCGGCTCCATAGCCATAATCCGCTTCTTTTTTAAGGTTTTCCGGAGCAAACGGTAAAAAGAACAATGGTCCAACAAGTATGCCAAATCTGTTTGGAATTTCATCAGGCCTTTTTAAACTTAAATAAATTTTAACCAGAGAAACAAATGCTGGTGGTGGCTCAAATAAATTAAATTTTTCTTTTGCAAAAGGGATAAAAATCACAGTTCCAACTTTAGGATTATTTTTTTTATCAAATATAAATCCGTTTATATATTTTTCATCAATTGTTCCCCAAAAATTTTCTTTACAATTAATATCCTTTTGCCCATAATTTGTAATATTTACAGTATTATTAAAAAAATTGTTTTTCGTAATTAATTCAAGTGTAGAATTTTTTATATAAATTGCAAATCTATTTTTATTAAATGTGTTCTGAATAATACTGTACTGTGTCTCCTTTCCATCAACATACACTCCATAGGTATTATTAAAAAAATAATTATCTTTTATTATTGCTTTTGCAAAATGAAAAAGTTCAATTCCTGTTGCATTTAAAATATAATTATTAGAAATATCAACAGTACTTCCTTCAACTTTTATTGCGCCTCTTATAAAAATGGAATTTTCAATGGTATTTTTATAAGGACTCATAAATTTGATTCCTTCATAAAAACTTTCTCCATCCTCTGGCAAAAAGCGAATGGGATTATCTTTTCCACCAACGGAATATAAAATCCCTTTTACTGTTATCTGGGCGTCCTTTTTAAATTTAATAACTGTTCCCGGATAGATTCTTACAATACCTTTTTTTTCAATTACAACTTCGCCTGAAATTATATATGGTGAATTCTTTGGTACCCAATTTTCTGTCTTATCAATAATTCCAGAAATATATGTTGCTGTCTCTGCAAAAATATAAGAAAAATTAAATATTAATTTTATTAAAAAAATAATTATGAAAAATTTTTTATTTAACAAATTCACTTTCCCATCCAGATATTTATAAAAATTTTAAATTATTCCTTTGCCATCCAAATCAATTGGTGGAAGTTCATCAGGTAATTTTTTATTTTCTTCAACTGGTTTATTATCTTTTTTTTCTTTATTTTCCAGTAATTCAGGTGGAACTTTTACTTCTTTCCCTGGCAGGTCAATTTTTTCCTTTGGTGTAATATCAAATGATAGTAATTCACTCACGGTTGATGGTTCTTTGCTTTTTTCCTGCTCTTTATTTTGTGTTTTATCAGGGCTTTCCTTTATAACATCTTGCATAACATTTCTTTGTATTTTAAACGGCTGTTGTTTCTGCTCTTCCTGTTTTATATTTTGCTGTGGCTGATAAGCTTCTTTTTGAGTTTGTGCCGCTGAACCACTTTTTAAAAGAGAAATTACAAATGTTTTTCCTTTACCAATTTCAGATTCAATCCAGATATCACCCCCCATATTATTTATTATTGCTTTAATTATAGGGAAACGAAGCCCTGTATTTGCAAATTCCGGACTCGTAACTGATTCTGGACCATGAAAATTAATAAATAAACTGTTTGCCCTTGCCTGTGGCAAACTCATACCATAATCAGTTATTTTAATGAGAACTTTATTATTTTCTTCTTTTGTTTCTACTATTATTTTACTTCCACGCGGAGAAACCTTTAATGCTTGGTTAAATAATTGTGTTATAACGCTTGACAATCTTGAAGCATCACCAAGACAGGTTGGAAGCGTTGGTGAAAAATTTGTCTTTAAATCTATTTTTTTTATGTCCGCCTGTGGTTGAATTGAAAAAATTGCATCCTGAATAATATTATTAACATCCATTGGCTGTCGCAAAAGTTTTATTTCTCCTTTTTCTAAACGTGCAAGTTCGGTTAAATCATTAATTAATCTTTCCAGTCGTGCCGATTTATTTATAACTACACCCAAAAATTGTTGTTGCGCATCCGTTATTTTCCCTTCACCACCTAAAACAGATGATATATATGTTTTTATAACTGATAATACACCTTTTAACTCTGTGTTCATCATTAAAATTGATTCCATACGCATATTTTCCTTTTCAACTGGGACCGTTGTTTCCTGTGCTTTTTTAAGTTCTGCCTTAAATTTTTCAATTTCTTTTTTAAGATTTTCAATCTGCTGATTTAAAATTGCTTTTTCATCAGCAAGTTTTTTTTCAAAATCACTTTTCTGTTTTTCAATTTCTTTTTTTAATTTTAAATTTTCTTCTTCAAAATTGGCTCTTGCTGTTTCAGAAATTTTTATGGCATCCCTTAATTGAGAAATTTCAATATCCGCTTTTGATGCTTCTTTTGATAATTCTTCTTCAAGTTCTTTTGACATTTGAGCAAGTTTATTTGCTTTTTCTTCAGAAGCTTTTACCCTGCTTCGCAAAATAAGTATGGCATCTATTATCTTTTTTAAATAACCCTTTTTAATTTTTGGTAAATGTTCTTCAAAACCCTCTTCATCAATATGATTTAATGAATAAATAATTTTTCGCAATGGTTTAAAAGGCAAACTACTTGTAAAACTGGCATACAGAAGCATTAAAAAAACAACTCCTGCCAAAATTGCATAAACCGGAACATAAAAAGAATTATCAAAAAATACCGGCTCGTATTTCTTTTTTGTCTTTCGCATAAAACTATAGTCAGCGTATGGCGTAAAAACACATATTATTATTTCCATATCTTCTCTTTTTTTATAACCCAATAAACCATTAAAATTATTATAAACCGCTTCCTTCACATTTTCTGAAATTTCATTTGTTAATATGGCTTTTAAATCAGGATATAAAAATATATTTTCTGTGCTTTCTTTTGATTTATCAGTATTAAGTAGTGTTCTTCCTGCAAAATCAAAAATGATATTGTATCCATGGGCTGATTGTGTTTTTTTTCTTATTTCATCTGCCAATCCAGAAATATCTTCTTTAACATATAAAACAGAAACCAGCCGGTCCTTTATATCCACAACAGGTATAAAAAATTCTGCTACTCCATTTGAAAAATTAATTTCCTTTACTATTTTTTTAGATGGTAATGCCTGTAAAAATTTATTATTTCTGCTAAAAGAAAGTGTATTTAATTCCGGCTTATTTGAAACCAGTGGATTTCCATTTGTATAAAGTAAAATTAAATCCGCATTAAAAATTTTGCTGTTTTTTAAAAATTCATCAGCAATTTTTTTTCTTGCCGCTTTTTGTGAATAACTTGAATTTCTAATAATTCTGTTCTGTAAAATCATAGTATATTTTTTTGTTATAACTTCATTTGATAATTCATTTATTTTTGAATTAATTTTTTCAATATTTGCCATAATTTGTTCTTTTACCACGGAAATTTCTTTCTGATTTTCAGCCCATAAAACCTCTGATTGAATTTTATTTAATTGAATAACCCTTAAATTATCATAATAATAAAGCAAAAATACTGGCACTCCAAAAGATATTAAAATTATTAAAAATATGTTAAAAAAGATTGTTTCTTTTTTCATTTCAATATGCCTCCATAAAAATCAAAGCAGGATAATCTTTCTATTTTTTTTCATCTTCGCTCACATTATCTTCATCTTCTAAAATTCTTGCAACAGCACTAACTTTTTCATTTTCTCTTAATTTGATTAATTTTACACCCTGTGTGTTTCTGCCGATTACTTTTATATCACTTACTTTTGTTCTAATCAATGTCCCTTTTGTTGTTATTAACATAAGTTCATCTTTATCTGTTACCAGTTTTATATCTATAATTTTACCTGTCTTTTCTGTAACCTTTATATTTTTTAAACCCTTTCCACCTCTGCTCTGTTTTCTATACTCTTTTGTTTTTGTTCTTTTTCCAAAACCATTTTCTGTAACTGTAAGTAAAGTTGTATCTTCTTTTCCTTCGGTTAAAATTGCACATCCAACCACCTTATCTCCTTTGCCGAGTTTTATTGCCTTAACTCCCATTCCTGTTCTTCCTATTTCTCTTACCTCTTTTATACTAAATCTTATTGCCTTCCCATCTTTTGTGGCTAAAAATATTTCATCATTTTTGTCAACAATTTTTGCATCTATCAATGTATCATCCTTATTTAATTTTATAGCAAACACACCTGTTGACCTTGGATTTGAAAATAAGCTCAGATTTGTCTTTTTTATAAGTCCCTGTTCAGTGACCATAACTAAAAATTTGTCATCTTTAAATTCTTTTACTGTTGCATAAGCTGCAATTTTTTCACTTTCGGATAATTTTAAAATGCTAACGATTGATTTTCCTCGTGACTGCCGTGATTCTTCAGGGATTTCATATACTTTTAACCAATAACACCTTCCTATGTTTGTAAAAAATAATATGTAATCATGCGTATTTGAAACAAACATATTTTCAACAAAGTCCTCATCTTTTGTTGTTAATGCAATTATTCCTCTGCCACCACGTTTTTGTGATTTATAAATTGAAGCGGCTGTTCTTTTTATTAAATTACTGTGTGTTATGGTTACCACCATATCTTCTTCCTGAATTAAATCCTCTATTGAAATTTCCTTTTCTCTTGCAATTATCTGTGTTTTTCTTTCTTCGCCAAATTTTTCTTTAACCTCTTTTAATTCTGTAATCATTAAATCAAAAATTTTTCTTTCACTTGCAAGCAATGATTTCAATTCTTCAATTAATTTTATTAATTCTTTATATTCTTCATTTATTTTTTCAATTTCAAGGGCTGTTAATTGCTGCAAACGCATATCAAGAATTGCCTGTGCCTGAATAGGAGTTAATTTAAAATTATCAATTAATCCCTGTTTTGCCTCTTCAACTGTTTTAGACGACCTTATAAGTTTTATTATTTTGTCTAAATATTTTACTGCAATTTTTAAACCTTCTAAAATATGAGCTCTTTTTTCCGCCTTATCAAGTTCAAATTTTGCTCTACGAATAATAACTTCTTTTCTGTATTCTATAAAATTTTCCAAAATTTCCTTTATATTTAATATTTTTGGTCTTCCTTTAACAAGGGCTAAAAATATGATTCCAAAATTTGACCGAAGTGCCGTGTGTTTATATAATTGATTTAAAATAATTTCCGCATTATCATTCCTGCCAATTTCTATGACAATTCTTATTCCCTCTTTATCTGATTCATCTCTTAAATCAGTTATTCCCTCGATCTTTTTTAATTTAACCAAATCAGAAATGTTTTCTAAAAGTGTTGACTTATTTACCATAAATGGTATTTCAGTTATAATTATTTGTTGTTTACCTTTTTTGGTCTCTTCTATTTTTGCCTTTGCCTGCATTACCACAGAACCCTTACCTTCTGTATATGCCTTTTTAATTCCATCTCTGCCAATAATAAATCCACCTGTTGGAAAATCAGGTCCCTGAACAATTTTAAGCAATTCTTCCACTTTTACTTCTCTTGACCTGTTTTCTATTAAATAAATTGTTGCGTCTATTACTTCTGAAATATTATGTGGCGGTATATTTGTCGCCATTCCAACAGCAATACCTGAAGAACCATTTATAAGCAAATGTGGAAATTTAACAGGAAGTACAACTGGCTCTACCCTTGATTCATCATAATTTGGGACAAAATCAACTGTGTCTTTTTCAATATCCGCTATTAATTCTTCTGCAATTTTAGCAAGACGCGCTTCTGTATAACGCATTGCAGCTGGCGGGTCACCATCAATTGAACCAAAATTTCCCTGCCCATCAATCAAAGGTATCCTGAATGAAAACTCCTGAGCCATTCTAACCATGGTATCATAAATTGCAACATCTCCATGTGGATGGTAATTTCCCATTACTTCTCCAACTATTTTTGCTGATTTTCTGTATGGTTTGCCATAATGCAATCCCATTTCGTGCATTGCGTAAATTATTCTTCTCTGCACCGGCTTTAAACCATCCCTTAAATCCGGCAAAGCCCTTCCTATGATTACACTCATTGAATAATCAAGATAGGATGTCTTCATTTCATCTTCAATTGCTGTATTTATTAAATTCGCAGCTATTTTTATTTTCTGATTTTCAGTATTTGTATTGTTATTGTCTTTATTATTCAAAGTATTTCCTCCGTAAAATCAATTATTTTCTGATCGGCATTATGATGTATAAAAAATCTTCTTTTCCAGGAACCCTTATTAACCCCGGATTCATAGAACTCATCATATTTAACTCAATTTCATTTTCATCTATTACTTTCAAAACATCTATTAAATAACTTGCGTTGTATAACACTTCAAATGGTTCTCCATCATATTTTACGTCTATCTCTTCAAATGCTTCACCTTCATCCTGTGATGAAGCATTCATAAATAATTTATCTTTTTCAAATTTAAAAACAATTATTCTTGCCTTTTCACTTGTAATTGTAATTGCTCTTTTAATAGCTGAAATTAATTCTTCCTTATTTATTATTGCCTTCATAGAAAATTCCTTTGGAATAACCTGTCTGTAATTTGGATAACTTTCATCAATTATGCGCGAAATTATCTGAATATTATCAATTTTAAATTCTACAACTTTTTCATAAAGATTTATTTCAAAATATTTTTTTTCATCATCTTTCAAAATTTTTGCAATTTCATTTATTGTTTTTAAAGGAATTATGTATTCAAATTTTGTTTTTACAGGTTCTTTTATTTCTGTTTTAAAAAAAGCAAGGCGAAGAGCATCGGTTGCAACTGCTTCCATATCTTTTCCTTCAAATTTAATAAAAATACCATTTAAATTTCTTTTTGAACTATCTCTTAAAGCAGCATAGGATATCATTTTAATAATATTTAAAAATAACTTTTGTGAAATTTTAATTGATTCTAAATTTTTACCTTCTGGTTGTAAGGTGGTGAATTCTTCCGGTGGAAAGCCAGGTATATTATATTTTGATTTTAAGCATGACAATTTAGCATTATTATTTTTTTCACTTTCCAATGTCATATCAATATCAGGAAATTCTTTTATTAATGACACAATTTTTTTGTTAACTGCTAATCTGCCACCTTCTATAACTTTTTCAACCTTACAGGTTATTCTTGCACTGATATCAAGGTCTGTTGAAATTATATCAACAGTTTCTTTATTTGTTTCAATTAAAATATTGGATAAAGCTGGTAAAGTCGTTCCGGTAGAAAGAAAATAACTTGCAATTGTTAAGGGTTCTGCTAAATCACTTTGTTTAAATTGAATTTTCATATAAATTCCTCCTTTTTTAAATTTATCAACATTTTTAAATAACTAAAAATTTTAATTTATTTAATTTGTTCTTTTAGTAGTAATGTTAATTTTGTTAATAATAATAAAATATATTATTTTTAAATTAAAAAATAAAATTATTAATGTTAATTATTAATATATTTTATTATATTTTTATAAAATTATCCACATAAATTTTATAAATAAAAATAATTAACAGGTTATTTACATACTTTTTCACAATTTTTACTATTAAAAAGAGCAGATATTCAATACTTCTATTTTTTTATTCTTGAAATTAGTTCATCAACTATTGCTTTAAATTTATTATCAGTTGACATTAATTTTTCAACCTTATCTATTGCATGCATAACAGTTGTATGGTCTTTTCCGCCAAAATACTGACCTATTTGAACAAGGGAATAATCAGTTAAATTTCTTACAAGATACATTGCAATCTGCCTTGCGGTTGCTATATTTTCCGGTCTTTTTCTTGATGATAAATCCTGAACTTTTATATTAAAATAATTTGCAACAATTTCCTGAATTAAATCAATTCCAATTTTTTTTGATGACTCAAAAGAAGGATTTGTTATTTTTAAAGCAGATTTTGCAATATCAATTGACATTTCATCATTGTTTTGTTTTGAAAGAGCAAAAAGAGTTATTAAGGCACCTTCAAGTGACCTTATATTATTTTCTATGTGTTCTGCAATAAAGGCAATAATGTTATCAGGAACTTCCTTATTTAATTCTTTTGCTTTTTGTTTTAAAATTGCAACGCGTGTCTCAAAATCCGGCTGCTGAATATCAGTTATCAAACCGGCTGTAAAACGGGATTTTAATCTTTCCTCTAAATTTAATTTTGATGGATGAGAATCAGAAGTTGCAACAATCTGTTTTCCGTGATTGTATAGTTCATTAAAGGTATGGAAGAATTCTTCTGTTGTGGCATCCCCTTTTAAAAATTGAATGTCATCTACAAGTAAAAGGTCAACATTTCTGTATTTTTCTCTGAATTCATCCATTTTAAATTCTTTAATTTTTTGAACGACTTCAAAAAGAAATTTTTCCGCAGTAGTAATTAAAATTCTCATATTTGGATTATGTTCAAAAACATAGTTGCCAATGGCATGTAAAAGATGTGTTTTTCCAAGGCCAACATCTCCATAAATAAAAAGCGGGTTATATGTCTGCCCAGGTGCCTCTGCAACAGCGGTGCAGGCGCCATGGGTAAATTTATTACTGTTTCCAACAATGAAATTATCAAATCTGTATTTTGAATTCAAATTTGGTATGTAATTTATTTTTGTTTCAAGTGGCAAAGTTATTTGCTGTTCTATTATTGTTATTTTGTCAGAGTCATTTTTTTTCTTTGTTGTCTGGTCTGGTTTAACATTTACAATTAAATTTATGTAATTATTTTCAAGGGTTTCGCGGATGGTTTTTAAAATGTCAAATTTGTATTTTTCATCCAGGGTTTTTTTATGAAATGCATCCGGAACTTCTATAATAAATTTATTTTCTTCTTTAATAAAAAAACCATTTGCCTGTTCAAGCCATATAAAAATGTTTGGAAAGTCATTTTTTATTTTTTGAAGTATGCTGTTCCATTCATACACGGACATAAAATAAATTTCCTCCGATAAAATAATTCTGTAAAATAATTAACAATTTCCACAAAATAAATAATAAATTATTAACATTTAAAAATTAAATTAATAACAATACAATAATAATTATCCACAATTTATAAATAAAATTATTCACATCTTATCCACATTTTGTAATTATTATATCAAAAAATAAATTATATGCAACCTGAAAATTTTTTTATTATAATTATTTTTTAAAATAAAAAACCCTGAATGGCTTTTAAACCATTCAGGGTTTTTATTAAAAGGCAAAATGCCTTATCAATTACCACGCATATTTCAAAGAAACTTGTGTATTCAATCCAGTACTTGCAACACCACCAATAAAATATGGGCCATCAAATAACAAAGCCTGGCTAATTACAGCGTCAATTGTGAAATTTGAAATAACGCCGCTTATACCAGCAGAAATAACTGGAGCTGCTGTTGAATCGCTTGAAGATTCCTGTTTCGAATCTGCATCAAGGTCTTTATTTGTTATTGAAGAAATACCAAATAGACCTTTTGATACGCCAGCTCTTGCTGACCAGGTATCATTTAATTTTGTTTCTGCGGCAACATTGATACCAACGTCAATATTTGTTGTGGTATCTTCAGTTCCTTTTTTGTTATTTGTTGAATTAATGTTATCTGTAATTTTGCCAGCTTTTTCTGTTAAACTTGAGTATTCACCAGTTAAACCAGCAATTACATTTACATTATTTGCTTTTAATAATTTTGCAACACCTAAATTAACTAAAAGATTTGATGTTTCGCCTGAGATTTCTCCGTTCACATCGCCAGCATCTGACCAGGAGTCATTGCTATTGTTATCTTTTTTCAATGCCGCTTTTGTGCTTCCAGAACCAAAGCCAACGAGTAAATTCGCAATCAAGTCCTTATTTGCAACCAATCTTGCACCAAAATCAATTCCAAGACCTGAACCATCAACTTTATCTTCATTTTGCAGTTTGCTATCTGTTCCAGCTAATCTATAGTCAGATGTTTTATAAGATGCAGATGGAAGGTTTACGCTTAAGCCAATATCAATTGGCAGATCTCCTTTTAAACTTGCACCAATTAAAATTGCAATTTCAGATGCAGAACTACTGATTTCATCTTTTGCACTATAAGTTGTTTTTTCTGCATAACTTTGCCCTGCTGCTGAATATGCAAGACCGAGTCCAATGTCCATTCCTTCTAAACCAAGGTCGTATAATGCAGTAATCTGATTATCAGGAACTACAGTAACATCAGTTAAGTCATAAGTATTTGCACCAATATTAACTGTTGATAATATTGCAATACTATTGATAGTAGAGATAACATTATTAAAAAGATTTGTATTAACAGTACCTGGAACATTAACATAGATGCCAAGAGCATTACCGCCTAAATCAATGGTTGCTCCACCCCAACCAGTACCAGCACCACTCATTTCAAGCAAAGCAAGATTTTTAAATGTGTTTAACTGTCCAACATAGCCAAAAACGATGGCATCGTCATCTAATGTCATCCATGTTGGGACGCCTAAACCGTTAATTCTTGAAGAAGTAGCAAATGTGAGACCGGCAAACGCAAACGCCATTACTGCCAAAATAACTAATACTTTTTTCATTCCTTTTCCTCCTTAAAAAAAATTTTTAATTACCTTTGGGGTTTCCCCCGAATTTTTTTACCTTTAATCACCCCCTTTCATGGGTGTTATTTTTATATATACAAAATTGTTGAAGAACAATTTTATAAAAATATAACAAAATTTTAACAAAAAGTCAACAAAATTTTAAATACTGATTGGAAATAAGGATAGACATGGTATACACTCGATTAATATAAAGAAATTGCTTATTTTAAATAAGGATAGATTTATTGCTCTTTCTAATGCCATTAAATATAGAAAGAATTTTTATTTTAAA